>MAAC01018357.1_pt1 | contig 35701 bp, 33 predicted proteins | sample 1115981 | NCBI WGS metagenome assembly MAAC01 (sample SAMN04961126, study PRJNA320927) | seawater metagenome | isolation source: sample BD02T64 sea water enriched with oil for 64 days | place: USA:Gulf of Mexico | collected 2013-07-27 | reverse complement strand
TTAAGTCCCCTAAAGGGTCGTTGGAGACTACAACGTTGATAGGTCAGGTGTGTAAGGGCTGTGAGGTCTTGAGCTAACTGATACTAATTGCCCGTGAGGCTTAACCATACAACACCCAAACAGTTTTGTTTGAGTGTGTATGGTCTGACAAAGATAAATAATCACGCATAAAATAGAATCATGAGTAAGATTCAAAGAAATATATGTCTGGCGACAATAGCACTGTGGAACCACCTGATCCCATGCCGAACTCAGAAGTGAAACGCAGTTGCGCCGATGGTAGTGTGGGAGTTCCCATGTGAGAGTAGGTCATCGCCAGGCTCCAAATTCAAAAAGGCCCGCACATTGTGCGGGCCTTTTTTCGTTTGGAAACCTGGCTCGACCTACTTCTTTGTAGGCATAGCAGTGCGTACCTAACGTAAGCACGCTCCGCCCGTATGAGGTCCCTGATGTCGCTAGTGCTCGACAATTGCTCCTGCATTGTTCTACGTACGTGCATCCATGCACTAGTCCTCGGGGATGACGGCATAAATTTTCTTGATACGGTTAAACGTCATCCCATCACGAGCATTAGCGAGATGTGGGACCTCCTCAATTCACAACGTGCTTCTAAACAAGGACGGTTGGCGGGGTTTTTAACCTCGCGTCATTGCCGCAGGCAACTCAAAATGAATATGACGCCGCCAGATAAACAATGATTATTCAGAGCTGAATTTCTTTAATATATCCATAGCTGTTACAACCCCTACTAGACAATTATTTTCGGTAATGAATATGCGATGAATGTTACGTTTGGTGATCATCGAGCATGCATCATTTATTGAACTGGAAATATCAAGAGACTTTACTTCAGGGGTCATAATGGAATTAACTGTGCAATACTCGTTTGCTTTGTCCTGAAGGCGATTGATCTCTACTTCACTTAATTCACCACCATATGGACCACAATAAAACTGTGCTAATCTTTGCAGCTCCGCTTCTGTAGGTGTGCGGCTTTCAAAACGAATTACATCAGATTGTGTAACCACACCCACCAATTCATCATCAGCGGCAATTACCGGGGCACCGCTAATTCCATGCTTTACAAAAAAACTGGCCAGTCGCTTTACTGACCAACCCTCATAAACAGTTAATACATTTTTAGAAATTATGTCAGAAAGATAAAAATCACAAAGTTTAGATAAAGTACTCGAATTTGATAATGCATGTAATCCCATGTTCAACCTCTAATGATGATTGTTTTTAAACAGACATAAATTAGTATGGCAGTGTAATTGGAAGATCTCTATCTGAAAGATAATAGAAGTTACTTGATAGTAATAGAACAGACATTACCATTAATGCATAAAAAAACCAGAACGAGTCTGGCTTCTTATATTCTGTTAATCGCTTGAGTGATTGCTAGTGTTCAGCAATTGCACCTTTAAGTTTGCCTAAAGCATTTTTTTCTAGCTGACGAATGCGTTCTGCAGATATTTGGTATTTGCCCGCTAACTGTTGTAGCGTGGCTTTATCTTCATTTAACCAGCGTGTGGTAATGATATCCTGGCTGCGTTCATCAAGGCACTTAATCGCCTGGCTCAATTGATTGTTAACATGGTTATCCCAGTTTGAGTTCTCAACTTGAACAGACAGATCTGAGTGCTGATCTTCTAAGTACTGTGCTGGTGCAAAATTTGTTGACTGGCTATCGTCATCGCTACCGGTTAAATCAAAAGCTTGATCAGCACTTGCCATGCGATTTTCCATTTCCAGTACGTCTTTGTTACTTACACCAAGAGTTTCAGCAACTGTGCTAACCTCATCCTGACTAAACCAACCTAGGCGTTTTTTGTTTTTGCGTAGGTTAAAAAACAATTTGCGTTGCGCTTTTGTGGTGGCAATTTTAACAATACGCCAGTTTTTAAGCACAAATTCATGAATTTCTGCTTTGATCCAGTGCACGGCAAAAGAGACCAGACGTACACCGACTTCGGGATTGAAGCGTTTTACCGCTTTCATCAAACCCACGTTACCTTCTTGGATCAGATCTGCCTGTGGCAAACCGTAACCTGAGTAACCTTTGGCGATATGAATAACAAATCGTAAATGCGACATGATCAAATCTTGGGCAGCATTTAAATCATCTTCAAAATGTAGACGAGATGCAAGCTCATGCTCTTTTTCAGCGGTCAGCATAGGGATGCTGTATGCAGACTGCATATATGCTTCAATGCTGCCACTTTGTGGGATCGTAAGTGCCATCGATTGCATTGTTTTACTCATGTAAACCTCTTTTCTTTCTTAATGCTTTTCTAATTCTAACCATCACTTCTAAAGGATGTGACTTTGGATACTAACATAGCTTTTTTGAGATCGCTAATATAAAAAACAGCTTAGTTTAATCGAAAAAAAAGTCAATCACTCTTCACGGGTTAACTGTTTGATTAAACGGATAAATAAACGTTCAATTTGGATTATTCTAAAATTGTAACTGTATATATATACCAAGTTGATTAAATGGCTGCTCATTTTTTATGGTTAAAAATAGGGCTGTTCGACTTAATCTGCACTGGGTTCTATGGCTTTAATGTGTTGATAAACAGAAATATAGCTGCCAATTAAACCTAAACTAATGGCGGTGATGAGCAAAAACACCGTTTCGCTAAAATCTAAAGATTGTAATGAAAACTGACTTCGATAAAGCTGCGCCAAATCAACAATGGCGTAATCAAGATAGTTGCCCAGGATGGCCACCGTGACTGCGGCGAGCAAACCGCCAAATACACCGTACCAAAACCCGGTATATAAAAATGGCCGTTGAATGAAAGCATCGGTGGCGCCAACCATTTTCATCACTGCTATGGCATCTTTTTGATTCAAAATGGCCAGACGAATGGTGTTGCCTATGATCAACACTACCGATAGACTTAATAATATTGCCAGTGCGGTGACAATATCCTGAATGAGTAGCATAATTGCCTCAAGGCGAGTTAACCACTCCAGATCCAATTTCCCCTGGGCAACGCCACGTTCTTGTTCAAGTTTTTCCAGCAAGGCTTTCGCTGCAGTCGGCTGGCTATAACGCTTACTTGGCGTGACTAATAACGTTGCGGGTAAAGGATTATCGTCCAAATAAGACAGTGCTTTGCCAAACCCTGAGAGTTTTTTAAATTCTTTTAAGGCATCAGCTGCAGAGATATAGCGAACGGATTTCACTTCTGGATAAAGCTGAACTCGCTTTACCAGGTTTTGTGCATTTTTATCGTTTACGGCGAGCTTTAAAAACACACTAATTTGTGCGGCACTGTCCCAGTTAGAGCTAACCTGTTGTGCGTTTTTAGTAAACAAATGTAAGGTCGCTGGCAAGGTTAAGCTGATGCCAAGCACGAAAATGGTCATCAGGGAGGCCATTGGTGTTCGCCATAAATCACCTAAGCTGCCGGTAGCTTGCTGTAAATGACGAACGGGCAACATGATAATGTCGTTTAGGCTTAAGCCGCGTTTTTTTCGAAGCAGGGTATTGCGGTAATTTTTAGCCATTAGCCAACCTCCTCTTCGCTATGGTTTAAACCATCGGTGATCATGGTACCTTGCTTTAAAGTAAGGGTACGGTATTTCATTCTGGCGATTAAACCCAAATCATGAGTGGCGATTAATACACAGACACCAACCGAATTAAATTCTTCAAACAAACGTATGATATCTAATGACAGCTTTGGATCTAAATTACCGGTTGGTTCATCGGCAAGAATTATTGGTGGTTTGTTAACTATTGCTCGGGCAATACCAACACGTTGCTGTTCACCACCAGATAGCATGTGCGGATAACATTTAATTTTACTGCTAAGCCCCACTTTTTCTAACGCGGCTTCGACTCTTTTTCGGGTTTCTTTATGACCGACATTTTCGATCACCAGAGGTAGCGCAACATTATCAAAAATGGTGCGGTCCATGAGTAAGTTATGGCTTTGAAAAATCATCCCGATATTACGACGCATATAGGGTATTTGGCGATAATTAATGCGCGAGATATCGCTGTTATTTATCTGGATTTGACCTGAGGTAGGTTTCTCCATCACGCTGATCAGTTTTAACAGAGTACTTTTACCAGCACCGGAATGGCCGGTTAAAAATGCCATTTCACCGACTTCTAAATTGAAGCTGATATTTCTTAAGGCGTTAAAACCACCGGGGTAGGTTTTATTTACAGCATTAAAACGGATCATCGTGAGTCACTTTATTATTGTTGTTTTTGTTTAACCTAAATTAACTATTTTGTCATTCTGTCGAGTTTTGCGAAACGTTATTCGCTTTTTGCAAATAGCGCCTCAATGAAATCGTCACCATTAAAAGGGCGTAAATCATCAATCCCTTCGCCAACGCCTAAATAGCGAATAGGCACATTAAACTTGTCTGCTAAGGCAAATATCACCCCACCTTTGGCGGTGCCATCAAGCTTAGTAACGTTAATCCCGGTTAAGCCAACGGCTTCATTAAATAGTTGCGTTTGGCTAATGGCATTTTGGCCTGTACCGGCATCTATGGTAAGCATAACTTCATGCGGCGCATTTGCGTCAATTTTTTTCATCACCCGCACCACTTTTTTAAGCTCTTCCATTAAATGGGCTTTATTTTGTAAACGGCCAGCGGTATCGGCAATTAAGATATCGACACCTTTACTTTTTGCCGAGTTGATCGCATCAAATATGACTGAGGCACTATCGGCGCCTGTATGCTGGGCAACTACTGGGATATCGTTACGCTCCCCCCATACTTCCAATTGCTCTACTGCCGCGGCTCTAAAGGTGTCACCCGCTGCCAGCATTACCGATTTTCCCTCTGCCTGAAATTGTTTGGCAAGCTTGCCAATAGTCGTGGTTTTGCCCACCCCATTAACCCCAACCATTAAGATCACATGTGGACCTTCAGTTGCTTGCGCCGCGGGTTGTTCAATGGTCGATAATATTTTTTGCAATTCTACTTTTAATAGCTCATACAAAGCTTCGGCATTTTTAAGTTGTTTACGCGAAGCAGCCTCAGTTAATGAGTCGATAAGTTTTGTCGTAGTGTCGACGCCAACATCGGCAAGTAATAAATGAGTTTCCAGTTCTTCAAATAACTCATCATCAATTTTTTTGTCTCGAAATAAATCAAATATTCCGCCGCCAAGGTTTTGCCGGGTTTTGCTTAAACCTTGTTTTAAACGGGCAAAAAAGCCAGATTTCTTTGGCTGCTTGGTAATTTTATCTTCAGCAGTTAACGAGTCACTGGCTTGGACTGCATTACTGGTATCAATAACAATATTGTCATTGGTAGCAGTGATGATTTCAGCCTCGTTATCGGTGCTTGCGTCAAGATTAGCTTGCTCAACAGTGTCAGTAGTTTCTATTGCAGTTGTTACTTGCCTATCTTCTACTGCTTCGGTAATTTCTTCGCTTGTTTGTTCTGCAACTTGCTGTTGTGGCTCTAAATCTTCAATAACAGGTTCTGGCTCGGCTTTTTTTAACCAGGAAAACAGGCCTTTTTTCTTCGACATAATAATAAAATTCGGTAAAGGGGTTGGTTTTATACCAACCAATAGCAATAAAAGTTTATAATATCATCATAGTTGGATTGGCAACACCGACCTGTTCAAAAAACGTGTAAGTAAATTAAAAAATAACTCATTGGTATAACTGGTATGGTTAAAAATCGCAGCTCAAAAACTCAAAATAAACAGAGCGGACAGGTTCGCATCATTGCCGGTCAGTACCGAGGCCGAAAATTGCCAGTGATCATGGCTCCAGGGTTAAGGCCGACCACTGACAGAGTAAAAGAAACGGTGTTTAACTGGTTAATGCCGTATTTATACCAAGCCAATTGTCTGGATTGCTTTGCCGGCTCGGGCAGCCTGGGATTTGAAGCATTATCACGAGGGGTAACGGCCAGCCGTTTTTATGAATTAAATTCAGCTGCCGCGCAACAAATTCAACTAAATATCCAATTGTTAAAGGCAGAGAATGCGAAAGTGATCAAGGGCAGTTGTTTAGAGTTATTAAACCGTGAGCAGCAGTCGTTTGATTTAGTATTTATCGATCCGCCTTTTCGACAAGGCTATGTCGGCCAAACGGCGCACTTACTCGAAACCAAAAATCTACTATCCGACGGTGCGGTTATTTATATAGAGGCGGAATCTGAGCTTGCCGATTTAGCCATTCCCAATAATTGGCAGCTGTTAAAAGAAAAAATTGCTGGGCAAGTTGCCTATCGTTTATATCAAAGAGAAGGCGCTAATACCAATACCGACAATTAATTGGTATAACAACTAACCTGAATGCAGCTTAACTATATTTAATGCGAAAACCTATTTTAATGGTTACTTGATAGTGGCCAACTTTGCCATCAACAATATGACCTCGGGTTTCTACTACTTCAAACCAATCCATATTGCTTACGGTTTTTGCGCATTCCGCTAAAGCATTTCCAATGGCTTCCTCAATAGATTTTGCTGAAGAACCAACCATTTCAAGTTTTTTGTAAGTGTGGTGTGCAGACATAGCTATTCCTAATATATATGTTGTTAATAGTTAAGAATAGCTGATTTTTATAGGATTGAATGATTACAACTCAATACCTAAATTGGAAAGTCCCTCACTAAGGGCAAGAGCTTTTAACTGTTGGCAGGTTTGCTGACTTTCGTTGGAGTGTTTTATTAACTCAAATAACTCTTTCTGGCTGGCAATTTCCCACAGCATTAACGGATGTTGTTCAATGTCTAGTTGATTGATGACAATATCATCTTGCTGCTCTAGCTCTGAAGCGAGCAATATTTCTAAATAATAACTGACGCTGCTTTGCGATAATAAACTGACATTGGCTATGGTCTCGTCATCTTTATCTTGCATACCCTGCAATAATGAGCCCAGTGCCATACAGGTATCAAGGGCGGGATAAACGCCGAAAAAATCGTAATTATCGACATCAGGAATTTCATCTTCCAACTTTTCAAGCTGCACAGAAAAATTGATTTTTATTTTACCCTGCGATAAACGTTGCCACACTAAATCAAGCTGATTTCTTAATAACTTAAAGTCGCCAAAATCGACTGCTTGCGAAAATATTTGATAATTAGGCAGCATGCGTTCAAGTAAAGCCGCGGCAAAGGTCGTTTGTTGCCACAGCGATAAGTTTGTTAAGGGTAAAGGTTCAGACAAAATAGGCATCTCAACAGGAATAATAGCGCTAGTATAACGTAAATATTCTTATAAACCTTAACTAAACTCATTTGCTGAATTATGTTTGGGCGATTTGTTTTTGCGCGTATTCGAATTTCAGACGATATTCGGTTAATTTGCTTTTCACGTCCGTAAGTTCATCGTCTAAACGTTGTTTCAATTCATTATTCTCATCGCGTAATGATTTAAGTGTTGTGCGAATTTGGTCGTCTTGTATATTTTGACGAGATTTTAACTTGACACTTTTTTGTACATAATCAGTGACTTTTTCACGTTCAAGCACGAGTTGTTGACGAGCTTTATAAAGTTCATCGGTTTCGGCGGCAGTGCTTTGTTGCAGTTTCACGATCTCATTTTGTAATGCGGCTTTGTCATTATTGACTTTCTCAATAATGCCATCGGTTTTACATTGCAGTTGCTCAAATCGCTGCGAAGCGGAATTTAGCTGTAATTGTAGCTCGTTTATGTCGCTTTTTTGCTCGGATACGATGGACTGATTTTGCTGTTTCAGTTGTTTCGCAACCTGAGCTTGTTCTTTGTTGGTATCTCTTAGTTGTTTTTCTGCTTTTTCACGTTGACTGAGCAGCTGGCTATTCACGGTTGAATTTAATGCCTTCAGCTCAACAATTTGTTCGTCTTTACGGCACACTTTATCTGTTAACGCATTACTTTCTACCCAAGCAGATTTATATTTTTTCTCTAACTGCTCTAATTGTTCCTCGGAGTGAATTATTTGCTGTTGCAAATTGGTGGTTGAAGAATCGAATTCGCTTTGTTGCTTGTTCAGCAAGTCACTAACCTGTTGTTGCTCGGCAGATAAAGCTTGTGTTTGTTTATCGAATTGTTGTTGAACATCATCAGCAAGTTTTTCGGCCATTGCCACTTTAGCTGTTAACCGCTTTTCTTTTACCGAGCTGTCTTTGATGATTTTATCTAAGCCCCCCTGGTGGGCAGATTTCAAATCGATAATATGCTGTTCAAGTGTTTGTTTGTCTAAATTTACCTGCGCTAACTTAGTGTCATTGGCGCTTAAGGTTTTATTGATATTATCCTGTTCTTTTTGAGCCGCAGTTGAGCGTTGCTCAAACTCAGCTTGTTGTTGGCTAATGGCCTTGGTTTGCTCATCTTTGGTTTGCAACAATAAAGTGGTTAATTCAACATGCTCTTTTTCAAGTTGCTTTACTTGTGTATTTAAGGCGGTAATTTTGTTTTGTTGTTGTCTTTCTTGCTCGGCAGATTTGTTTGCAAGTTGCAGTTGTTTATCCAACTCTCTTTGCTTTTTATCAGCAAATTTTTGTTGTTCAGTAGTGGCCGCTTTATGCTCTTTGTTGAGTTGGCTAATTTCTTTTTGCTGGGTTTTCAAAGCACCTTTGTTTTCAGTCACAAGAGCTTTGCCCTCGGTAGTGAGGGTGTTTATTTGCGTTGTTAGTGTATCACCACGCTGCTGTGATTTATCCAGCTTTTGTTCTAACGATTTTAAAGCCGCAGAACTCGAACCTGAGGCCTGCTCATAAATTTCCAGGCGTTCTTTGTGATTGGAAGTTAATTCCTTGATGCGGGCGTTGTGCTCGGTGTTGAGTGTTTTTAGTTGTTTTTTGGCGGCGGCATTATCCGTCTGTTCAATTTTAAACAGCGTTTCTAATTTGGCAAAGCCGTCACTCAACTCGGCATGTTGCGTTTGTAATTCTTGCTGGTTATTTTGCTCATCGCTGAGGCTGGCTTTTAATTCTGCGATCTCATGTATGGAAGATTTTTGCAGTTGCTGATATTTCTTATCGAGTTTTACAACGTCTTTTAATAGCTTTTCTTTTTCTTTATTCAGTTCGGTAGTCTGCTGATTTAACGGTTCTAACTGACTTTGCAATAATTCCCTGTTTTCCTTGGTTAGGCGTAGATCTTCTAACAGCGATTGCTCTTCTTTTAATTTTGCTTTTAACTGCCCTTCGTTTTGAATTGCTCGTTCTTTTAATGAAGTATTTTTGGTTTCGTAATGCAGCAGCTTGTTGCGTAGCTGTTCTATTTCACTGTATTTTAAATTTACCGAATCGTGCTTTGATTGGCTTAATTTTTCGTGAACTAAGGTGAATTTTTCTTCAAATTGTTGTTTTTGAGCAGCCAGGGCTTGTTGTTTGTCTTGCTCAGCACTGTCTGAAATTTTGCCAGCGAGTTGGTTGAACTTATCTTCCAGTTGGATAAATATATCACCAGCAAGCAATTGTAGTTGCTCTTCAATTTCGCTATTTATCACTGGCTTAAGGGTCATACGCAGCTCTTGATGTTGTTTTTATTTTTATCTCTATAAGATTACAATAGCAGACTATGATTAATTTCATCACATTTTTTTTATCTATCAGCGTTTTGCTTTTTTTCGGCAAATTTAATATGATCAAAATTTTATTTTATTCGATCAATTGGTGTTATGACGATGATTTATTTAGTACTGGTTTCAATTGTTTGGGCTTTCTCTTTTGGGTTAATAAAAGGCCAATTAACCGGCATTAGCCCTGAAGTGGTGGCCAGTATTCGCTTAATATTATGCGTGCTAAGTTTTTTACCCTTTTTATGGCTGGCTCGTTCATACCAACCTAATTTCAAGTTAATCGCACTGGGCGCATTACAATTTGGCGTGATGTATTTAGCCTACATTCAGTCTTATCAATATTTACCTGGCTATTTAGTTGCGGTGTTCACCATTTTTACCCCCTTTTACGTATTAATATGGTTTGGATGTATCTTGGCGGCGCGTTATTGGCAAGCGGCTATGCAACGTTTAACGTAGATTTAACTACAGTAGTCATTGAACCTGCACAATGGTGGGCATTATTGTACTTGGGGCTAAGTAAGTTGAATTAATCTTCGCTACAATCAAAACACGTTTTCGTACTTGGTAAGGCAGCTAAACGCTCCTGAGAAATGTTTTTTCCACAGATAATGCATACACCATATTGCTCAATTTGTAGCATGGCTAGTGTTTGTTTAATTTTTTGTAACTCTTCCAAAGTTTGCTGATGAATTTCTTCCAGTGTTCCGTCATTTTCAATTTCTGTCAGGCGATTCGCTAGTTCTTCTTGTTTGGCGATTAATGAATTTTTTAGTTGTTCAATTATCATTTGTTTTTCTCGATCTCAGGTTATTAAGCTAGATTAACGGCTGGCCAAAATCACAAATTGATCTGGCGCAAAAAAAGGCACTGTAGAGTTAATTATTTTACCTGTTTTGTATGTGGTCTTTAGTGGTTCAAAGAAATTAAATGATAACCTGCCAGTTGCTACACATTTGAGCATCGCTAACGGTTAGGTTAACGGCAAGGTGTGCCGCATTACCAACTTGCAGTGGCAGCCGCAATAAATTGTCATCGCGAAACACGTGGCAATCAAGTTGTTGATTTTCAGGCAGGTGAGCAAGTAGAGCGGGCAATGATTTTTCACTCGCTTTTAACTGGTCAACAGCAATGATGACATCATCGACACTAATGCCTGCTTGTTCGGCGGGAGAGTCTTGTTCAACCACAGTCACGACTAATCCGGCAGGTGTTGCTTTATAAAAAGCGCCGATATAAGGTTGATACATATCCAAAATTCGCGTTGTTGGCTCAACACTATTGAGCTCTTTGTAGCTAGTGCGGTTCAAGGTGACACCAACGGCACTTAACAAAGGCGCTAAATCTACTCGGCTGGCAGTATGTAATAGTAGTTCAAATTGTTCCGTAATATCTATCGCACACAGCTTGTTGGCGATATTGATAAAATCACTTTCTTTTGTACCGACACCGGTTCTGCCAAAGTTTTGCCACAGTGTTCGCATTAAATCATCCAGACTGAACTTGCCGGCACTGTTGGCGCGAATGGTTAAATCGAGCCATAAAGCGATTAATGAACCTTTGGTGTAGTAACTAACAATATTGTTAACCGCATCCGGACCTTGTTGATAAAATTTGGTCCAGGTATCAAAGCTTGATTCGCTAACCGATTGTTTAAGTTCGCCGGCACCACGAAATACCCGAGTCATGGTTTTCGACAACAGGGTTAAGTAGTCGCTAAATTCGATGATACCGGCACGAAAAAGGGAAAAATCATCATAATAGGAAGTGATCCCTTCATAAGCCCAAAGTTGCGTGGTATGTGTCTCTTGAGATAAATCGTAAGGAACAAATTCCTCTGGTTTTATCCGGCAAACGTTCCAGGCATGAAAATATTCATGAGAGCACAGGCTTAAAAATGTTTTGTAGTTATCGCTTAGCTCTTTCGGTTTATTAGGATTGGGCAAGTCGAAACGACTGGCAACTAAAACCGTCGAGTTTTTATGCTCGAGACCGCCAAAGCCATCACCTAATAAGTTGGTGATAAACCAATATTCGCTAAAGGGGACCTCAGCAAACAAATCAATATGGTGTTGACAGAGTTTGCTGACATCATTTTTTACTCGCTCTCGATCAGCAAAATGTCGTCCGGCAAACACCAAATAATGCGGTACATTGGCGACGCTAAATTCAATTACATCAAAATCGCCCAACTCTACCGGGCAATCAATAAGATGCTGATAGTTGTCTGCATGATAGCTACCAAATTCATAGATATCGGTACCGCTAGCTCTAGGTAATCCGGTTGCCACTCTCCACTCAGGTAATTTTTCTGGTTGAATAATCTCTAAAGTACAAGGCCAATTTGATAATTCGATAACTTCTAAAAATGTGGAGCTGCCATTAAAAAATCCTCGTCGATTATCTAAAAATGCAGTGCGCACCGATAAATCAAAAGCATAAACCTGATAAGTAACGGTTACAGCGTTACCTTGAGTAGTTAATTGCCAGGTTTGTTTATCTATTTTTTCAACGTCAATGTACTGCTCGTTAGCTGTCGCCGATAAAGTAATGATGTTTTTGGCAAAATCACGGATCATATAAGAGCCGGGCAACCATGCCGGCAAACTCAAATTAAGCCGTGGGTCACTATGTTGCGGAATATTTATGGTGACCGTAAAGGTGTGAGCATTTGGGTTAGTTGCGCAGATACTATAAGCGATTGCAGACATGGTTTTTGACTCTTCAACTGACGAATGATTATGATTGTTTTTTTGGACCCTGGGAGAATTTAGGCAGTTCACTAAAGCTTTGATGCCAGTTGGGGATCTCATCACAAAAAATATTTTGGCTTGGTTTTAAACTGATTTCATCGTCTAAAGTGCCAACCGGCAAGACATAGAGCTGACCAGTTTGTGTTAACCAGGGCAGAGTGGACCCACACTGTTTGCAAAAACTGGTGGCAAAATACTTGGCTTCCTTGACTTCATAACGGCCTAGCAGTTGTTCGCCTGTTAGCCATTTAAATTGCTCTAAAGGTACGAAGATATTTGGTGAAAATCCACTTCCGGTTATTTTACGGCAGCGAGAGCAGTGGCAATATTGGAACATCTTTAAAGGTTCATCTACTTGATAGCTAACTTCTCCACATAAACAGCTGCCTTGATAGCTTTTATTTTCTAACATTTCGCCTCCACACTGTATTAGTCCTTAGTCCTTAGTCCTTAGTCCTTAGTCCCTAATTCTTCGTTCTTAGTTTCTAACGTATGCTTATTTTTAATGTATAGCTGTTCAACTTTTTCCCGTGCCCAGGGTGTTTTTCGTAAAAATTTCAAACTCGACTTGATACTTGCATCTTTGGTGAAACAATTTATTTTAATCATTTTTCCAAGTTCAGCAAAGCCAAAGTGAGCTTCTAAATCGCTAACAATTTTAGCTAAAGTGACGCCATGCAGCGGGTTATAAGGTTGGTTATCCATAAGTTTCATCATATTTAGAGAATAAATAGATATTAGCACTTAACATAAGGTAAATAATACCATTCGGCATAAAGATGATCAGATGTTTATGCCGGTTGGTATAATGTAACCGTCCCTGGTTACTTTTCATCGTTAAGCTTGCAATTGCTTGATTTTAGTCTTGGAAAATAACGGATAAAGACTTGGCAGCACCACCAATGTTAACAAGGTGGCACTCAGTAATCCGCCAACAATTACGGTGGCCAATGGGCGCTGGATTTCACTACCAACGCCTGTTGCTAATAACATAGGGATTAAGCCTAAGGCTGAAGTCAATGCTGTCATCAATACTGGCCTCAGTCTCGAAATGGCGCCGTATTTTATCGAATCACTAAGCGCTTCGTGATCGGCAATACGTTGGTTAATACTTTCCACCATCACCACCCCATTCAACACCGCGACGCCAAATAAGGTAATGAAACCAATAGAGCTGGGTACCGATAAATATTGCCCGGTTAGGTACAAGGCGTAGATGCCACCAATAAGCGCTAATGGCACATTAATTAATATCAGCAAGGCTTGCGAGAAACTGTTGAAGGCCAAAAACAATAACAAGCCAATCAGCACGATAGAAATAGGCACAACAATGGCCAGACGCTTTTGCGCACGTTGCTGGTTTTCATATTGACCACCAATTTCGACACTAAAGCCAGCGGGTAATTCAATGTTATCGTTAATCGCGGCTTTAATTTCAGCGACCACTGAGCCCATATCGCGACCCGACACGTTGGCCTGTATTACCACGCGACGCTGAACATTATCACGACGAATTTGCGGCGGACCCGATTCATACGATACGCTGGCTACATCAGCTAAACGGACAATGATCCCTTGCTCATTTTGTAACCTCAGGTTTTCAATAGCATCAATGTTATTGCGTTTATCCTCATTCAGGCGCACATAAATATCGTAGCGTTCATTGCCGTTAATAATTTGCCCGGCACTACCACCACCTATGCCTTTTTCTACCAGTTTCATCACATCATCAATGGCTAAGCCATAACGTGATAATTGTAAGCGGTTCGGCCTTACCACTAACTGCGCTTCACCAGTGATTTGCTCTAAAGATACCCCGGTAGTGCCCTCAATTTGACTGACCAATTGGTTGATCTCTTCGCCCTTGCTGGCGAGCAAAGATAAGTCATTACCGAAAAGTTTTATCGCTAACTGCGCTTTTACTCCGGAGAGTAATTCATCCACCCGGGTAGCTATGGGTTGTGAAAAAGTGAACAGCAATCCTGGAAACTGCTCAAGCCTGGTTAGCATTTGTTGTTGCAATTCGGCTCGTGTTTTTGCGCCTTGCCACTGTGCGATTGGCTTTAATCCCAGGTAGATCTCAAGGTTGGATACCGGCTCTGGATCGCCGCCTAATTCTGGCCGGCCCACTCTGCTAAGGGCATAGGTTACCTGATTAAATTCCATCAACATTTGTTCTAATTTAGGCGCCACATCTAAGGCCGTATTTAAACTGGCCGATGGCGCTAACGTGACCCGTAAATTAATCGTCCCTTCTTCAAGCTCTGGCACAAACTCAGTGCCTAATTTTGGCAGTAAGGTTAAAGCGGAAACAAATATAGCCAATGCCATAACGATAATCATCTTTGGCTTGCTAAAACTGAAGTTCAATAAGCGCTGGTAGATTTGCTCAAGGCCAGCTAACACTGGATTGGTTCTGAGTTTTAAGTCGCCTTTGAACAGATACGTTGCCAATGCGGGCACCACAATTAATGCCACCGCCAAAGCGCTCACTATCGCTAACATAATGCTGATAGCCATCGGCTTAAACAGTTTGGCTTCAACCCCTTCGAGAGAGTACAGCGGCGCAAATACCACCAGGATTATCATCGAGGCAAAAAAGATTGGCTTGGCCACGCTGTTACTGGCGGTTTTGATCAGCTCTGCAATCGCTAACTTTTCATTGGTTCCGGCCAGCTGGTTTTGCTGTTGTTGCTCTAGCTTTGACAAGATACTTTCAACAATCACTACCGAACCATCGACTAGCATACCAATAGCCACGGCGAGTCCACCAAGAGACATTAAATTGGCGGACAATTGATAATGATTCATCACCAGTAACGCTAAACCGATTGACAGCGGGATAGAAATTAACACCAAAAATGTGGCACGCAAATTTAGTAAAAACAGGGCTAAAATCACCAATATGAAGACAAAAGCCAGCAATAAGGCGTCAACTACCGTTTTCACCGCTTGTTCAATCAGAGTACCTTGATCATAAAATGGGGTGAAGGTAACGCCTTCGGGTAAGGCCTGGTTTATTAATTCAATGCGTTCGGTAATGCCATCGATAGTGGCCTTGGTATTGGCACCCATGCGCTTTAACACTACACCGGCAACCACTTCGCCATGAGCTTTAACTTTTCCCGTCTCATCTTTGCTGGAATAAGACACCGCGCCTTGACGAATTTCACCGCCAAAGCCTACTTCGGCGATGTCACTTACGCGGACAACTTTAGAGCCGATGGTTTTTAACGGGATCGCCTCTATGCTGGTTAACCCTTCTTCGCCTGGCTTTATCCAGCCCACACCGCGGATCACTACTTGTTCCTGGCCGCGGTCCATATACCAGCCACCAACATTACTATTGTTCGCGGCGATGGCGCTGTACACGTCATCTAATGACAAGTGAAACGCGAGTAATTTTGACGGGTTTACATTGACTTGATATTGCTTCACTTCACCGCCAAAAGATAGTACATCGGTCACGCCATCAATGGGCATTAGCAGTAATTTAACCACCCAGTCGTTTAAACTGCGCAACTGGATTAAATTAATGTCACTATTTTCGTCGGTTTCCAGTATGTACTGATACACCTGACCAAGGCCGGAAGTGTTCGGCCCCATTTCCGGCACGCCGATACCCTCCGGTAGCATTTCTTTGGCATCACTTAAGCGCTCAAACACTAATTGACGGGCAAAATAGATATCCACATCGTCGTTAAATACCACGGTGACTAACGACAGCCCGGTTTTTGATACCGAACGAACTTCACTGACGTTAGGCAAGGCGTACATCACCGATTCCACCGGGAAAGTGATCAATTGCTCAACTTCTTCTGCGCCTAAGCCAGGTGCTTCGGTGTTTATTGAGACCTGAATATTGGTGACATCTGGAAATGCATCGAGGTTTAGTTTTTGTAAATTTACCGCGGCAAAAACGCTCAGCGTTAACACGGCAAAGATCACTAACATGCGGTTCTCCACCGCCTTTTTAATCAATAGATCAAACATTTTCAGTCCTTGCTGGCGTTAATGGTTATGAATATCAAAACCAGACTTGGCTTGCTCTGAGGCGAGAAAAAATGCACCGGAAACCACCACTTTCAAGTTATCGCTAATACCGTCAATTAAGCGTGCATTGGCGATGCTTTTCACTACATTCACTTCCACTTGTTTAAAATGACCTGGTTTTTCTTCAACGTATACAGCCCAATCTCCATCTGCGGTATTTACTAGTGCCGATTCAGGAATTTGTAATAATGCTTGTTGGCTTTGTTGTTGAAAATAGACATCGGCAAACTGGCCAGTATGTAATAGATGATCGGGATTATTAATGGTTAACCGAACTAAACGGGTACGACTTTTGGTATCTATGCTGTGTCCGGTTTGCGAAACCACAGCGGTAAAACTATGGCTGCCGACCACTACATTCGCGGTGACTCCTTGATTGACATTGATGTCGCTCATTGGCGGTAATTGTGCCTCTACCCATAAACTGTATTCATCACTTATTTCAAATAAATTGGTGCCGGTGGCCAGCCACTGACCTTGACGAAAGTTATCAGTGATGATCAAACCACTGGTTTCCGCATGCAATTGATACTGGCCGAGTAAATCGCTGCCCGCCTTGCTATTGATTAATTGAGCGACGCTTTTGCTATTCATACCGTTGCTGATCAAGGTGGCATATTGCTTTTTATAGGCAATTTCAATTTCTTTGGTTTGCTTTTCAGACAAGGTATTGTTGTCTAGACCTTTTGCCCGTTGCCAGTCACGATAAGCATTGATGAACATTGCTTGTTTATCTGCCATTTGCTCGGAAAATAAGGTGACTAATAAATCTCCTTGTTTCACTTCATCACCTAATGCGGCATGGCGTTTTAGTACTTGTGACTCCAGGCGGTTTGTCACAAGTTGGATTTTATAAGCGTTTGAAATGATCTCGCCAGGGGCATAATAACTATAGTTTTGCTGCTGGTAAGATAACTTTGCTACTTCAATATTGGCCAATTCAATTTGTTGTGTTGAAAGCTCAATGATACCTTCGTCGTCGTGACTGTCTTCATCATTATGATTTTGCGAGGCGAACGCCATGCTACTGCTAATTCCCATCACGATAAGCAATAGGGAAATGTTTTGGGTAAATCTATTCATGGTAAAAACCTAATATTCATTTGTGATACCAATTTGATTAAAAATCAGTAGAGTTTTAATCAACTTGGTTTTGAGCAAGCCTAAAGCCATCGGCGACTTTAGCTAATGCGCATAACTGTCCAATAGCTGAAGCTATTAGAGGACTAATTTTTTATTAATGATTGTTTGGTTGTTACGCGATTGGAGGGCGATAGAGTGAAGTAATATTTTTTTCTGTCGCGAGTTTGCGAGCAGCAATCACTTCTTGTTGATGCATTGTAGGATTTAGGCTAACCAGTTCGGTAAGCATGGTTGGATGAAAATGAAAATGGGCATGGCAAGATTCATGATCGGCTTGCTGATGATCGTGATCTAAATCTGTATTAGCGGCAATGTCAACAGAGCCATTATAATCATGCTGATTGGTATTAACTTGACCATGCTGATGGCTCTGATCATGTAACTTGTGAGTATTGATGTGATGTGAATTCTCTTTAATACTTTCACTACTCTCTACTGCCGCAAAAACATTTTGCACAGTGAACAGACATAAGATGAAAAAGTATAGTGAGTTTTTAAACATACGCAGTTAAGTTAAATACAGTTACGCTGATTATAACTGTTACTAATAAAAGCACAATATATATACCGTCGCCATTCAAGATGCAGGTTTCAGAGTGTTTGAGCGATTCCAATTCAAGGCGCATCTATACAGTAATGGTTATTCCCTTACAAATAGCTGGAACGAAGAAGTGGGATTGCTCAAGCGCTTCTTCGATGGGTTTAAAAGTGAAATCCTGCACTTTGAATGGTGACGGGTATACACACATTGTGTAACATAAATGTTTTGCTCTTTGCTATAACAAACATCAGGGCAGGGAGTCACCCTGATGTTAATCGCAAATTGGTATTAGCTTCCGAAATATTTCGCCAGTTCTTCACCCCCACCAATATGCTGGTTAGCGATAAATACTTGTGGCACGGTATCGCTGCCAGTGATGGCTTTAAGTGAGGTTAATGACGCATCTTTGCCTAATACGATTTCTTCAAAAGCAAGGCCATTGTCAGCCAATAAATTTTTGGCTTTGGCACAATGTGTACAACCTGGCTTAGTAAAAATGCTTACTGGCTCTGGCTTTTTCGCTTCTGGGTTAATGTAAGCAAGCATGGTATCTGCATCAGATACTTCAAACGGGTCGCCAGGAATGTTTGGCTCGATGAACATTTTTTCAACTACGCCATCTTTTACTAGCATAGAGTATCTCCAGCTACGTTTGCCAAAGCCTATTTCGGCTTTATCAACTAGCATACCCATGCCATCGGTAAATTCGCCATTACCGTCAGGAATTAATGTCACCTTGTCACTTTCTTGATCTGCTGCCCAAGCATTCATTACAAAAGTATCGTTAACCGATAAGCACACAATCTCATCAACGCCGTTTGCTTTAAACGTTGCCGCTAACTCGTTGTAACGAGGTAAGTGAGTTGATGAACAGGTTGGGGTAAAAGCACCTGGCAATGAGAACACAACAACAGTTTTACCTTTAAAAATATCGTCAGTAGATACGTGTTTCCAATCGTTGTGAACGCGAGTTGGAAAACTTACGTTAGGAATGGTTTGACCTTCTTTGTTGTCTAGCATAGTGAGCTCCAATAAATAATGTGTATAAGTGTTGGTAAATTTGATGAGGCTATTATGCGGAAGAAGTTTGATTAAATAAAATGATATAAATTAATCTAATCAATCGAATAAAGCGATTAGTGGTGTGCGGACAACCTCCATTTCGGGAGATCACAAGGGTACTTTATTAAAAAACCAAACAGCGACCACTACAAAGAGTAGTCTCTTTATTTAACTTGTACAAAAACAATTGTCAGCCAACATTAAAGTTTGATCACTTTTTGAATGCACGGTACACACGTAAGTGAATAACCTCATGTCAATTTTAAAGTATTTAAGGCTACTTTTATTACTCAGTTAATTAACTCTGGCTATTTTAAAAGGCTTCTTCTCAATAGCTGTTGTATATTCCACTAGTTTTGGCCACCTTTTCATGGTGGATTTGCCGAGACACACAAATCAAATTTGTCAGATAAGTTAAAATGGTGGCGTTAGCATTTTACGTCCAATAAATAAATCGTTCGAAAGAAAATTAAGCGTCAACTGTTTTAAAAGCTGCTACCCCTTCACATCGATACTTAGAGGGAGACTGCATGCAACACGCATTTTTAAAGCAGCTTTTCATTTACGTATTTATTTACTGAGTTTTTGCTATAAGCTGTTCGTTCAACGACCAAATCAGTAGTAAATGTATATTCCGCACCTAATTTACCCGCATTCCGCTGAACCTTTACCACGAGTCCAAAATAAATTTTCCGTCTGTCCGAAATATATTTACCACCGTAATCACACCATTTGAAGAGAATAGGCAAAACAAATTTAGGTTTGGTTAAATCAAAAGTTTAAACGACTCTAACCTTTGTTAATTTTCAAATTACAGAACAATTACTAAAAAAATCTGTTAGGTCATTGCTTACTATCTCTATATTGCTTTCTAGGTATGTATCATCATCTTCAACCAGATCATGCCTGATTCTAACAACGTTACTATTTTCCGGGTTCTGATTTAATTTCACGAAGTATGGATCACCGCTACCCTCCATACATGAACCAATTGGAATATAACCCATATCTAGCACAGCGATTCCTGGATAGTATTCATACATTTCATCAATCATTTTTTGCGGAGTTTTCCATTTCAAGTAGACCTGAGAAAGAAGCGTACGGTCTTTCATATGGCTCAGTTGCGGCAGTTAATTTTTTAATGTCTTTTTCACTGTGTACTTTTTTCTCTTTTACTTGTTCCATGATAAACCTCTTTATTCATGCTTGATTATGCTGATAGCAGCAGTTAACAAAGCAATTCTAAAAAGATGGAGCCGTTTCAGTTGGGTAGGTTATTTCGCCAAATATGCAATAAACTACCTTCCTGAGTTATTTGTCATTTTGTTGAAGATACTTAAAAACTTAAGTCCGTATTAAGTACAAAGAGCATACACCCCGACACTTTAGTACTATCTCAATATCCTAGATTACACCTGATAATAGCCATCAATTGTCACATCATAGATGTTATAAGGTATTACGGTGTATTGAGAAATATTGCAGTGTAAATTAAAACATAGATACGCTCTCTCCGGAGGGCGAGGTCAGAGGTTCGACTCCTCTCGGGGGCCATTCCATTAGCACTCCACTCGATTTAAGCACTTCAGTTTTAACTACTTCACAAATATTTACTCTCATAATGACATAATAGTTTGACTCGATTAACTTTATCGCTACAGATCTTAATCCTTTTTTTTCTAAGTTCGCTACACTAAAAAGAAAGGAATTTTCTATTAGAATAAAATTAATAAAGATAATCTATGTCATCACAACACCCTACGTCCTTATCTGACGAAGTCATTAGAGGAACCAAATTCTATGTTGCCATGCGGTGGTGCATCAGGGGACTTGGCTTTATCAGCTCAGCAATATTGGCCAGACTCTTGGTGCCGGAGGATTTTGGACTTGTGGCAACCGTACTTGTCATCTTCGGCCTTGTCTCGCTATTATTTGATTTTGGCGTTAACTGGGCCCTGATCCAAAATAATAAAGCAACGGATGAGCATTTTCACACCGCCTGGACAATCCGTCTACTACAATCCGTGGTGGTTGCGGGCCTTTTGGCGGCGTTCTCCCCCCTGATAGCCCAGCTTTATGGTGATATAAGGCTGGAAATGACCTGTCAAATTCTTGCCCTTGGCGCCTTGATCAGGGGCTTTGAAAACATCGGGACGATTAAATTTCAGAAAGAGATGAAATTTTCCCAGGATTTTTCCTATAATGTTCTGCCCAAAATTATTTCCACTTGTATTACCATTGGCCTGGCCTTCTATTTCAGGTCATATCTGGCTTTGGTTGTTGGCACCTTGTTAAATAATCTTGTCATGGTAGTGGCAAGCTATCTGGTAATTAAATTCCGGCCAAAATTCTGTTTTACAAAAGCCTCTGATATTTGGAGTTTTTCGCAATGGGTTCTGGTACGTAATATCGCGGAATATATCAGCATGCAAGGCGACTTGATTATTCTCTCATTTTTATCAACACCAACAAAAATAGGCTATTATAGATGGGGCACCGAACTGTCCTTTTTAGCGATCACCGAAATCCAACAACCGTTTGGCCGGGCTTTGGTTCCGGGATTAGCCAAAATCAAGGATGATCATAACCGGCTCATTGCCGCTTATTTAAAGGCGCTGTCCATGATGACGATGGTTGCGGTTCCGGTTGCCTTGGGCTTTGGCGCTGTGTCGCATGAATTAGTGCCACTGTTTTTAGGTGGTGGCGACAAGTGGACGCCGGTGGTGCCGCTGATAGAGTCCTTGGTATTCTTCGCCATGTGTACATCAATGTATGGAATTTCAGGTAACCTGCTGATCATATCTGGCGATGTAAAATACACGGCTTACATATACTGGATTCAGGCAATGATAACGATGATCACCATTTATCCGGCCTTTTATTTCGCCGGCATTCAGGGGATCGCTTATTCAAGGGCGCTCATCGGTATAGTGATGTTTTTTGTGGTGAGTTCCCTGGTGGTGAACAGATGCGAGGTGAGCTTTAAGCAGATCATCAATGTTGTCTGGCGACCCGTGACTGCTGGGGTGCTAATGTTCACCATACTGATCAATATTGCCAATGTCGGGATGCTTGAAAGCGTAATGGTGTTATTGTTCAAGATAATTCTGGGCGCGATTTTATATATTTTATTTACGCTCATATTATGGTGGTTGGCGGGAAAACCAGATGCCGCAGAAACAGGGATTATTGAGCATATCAAAAAATATTCCCTTAATCGAAGGGTAAAGGAGAAAATGAGATGAGCAACGATGATAGCAAGGAAGTGTCGATAGTCGCCTTTCCCAAAAGTGGCATAGCCTATAATGAAGCGCTATATAAGGCCTTAGAGAGCCAGGGTGTCAAGGTTAAGGAAGGGGTGTTTGCAGGTCGGTGGCTGTTAAAAAATTTAGAGAAATTTGATAGTGTTCATTTGCATTGGCCGTCTTTTTTCTATGCTACAAAAAAAGGCATGCTATCAGAGATTATAGCTTTTATAAGATTCTGTTTGTTTCTTCTCTACATTAAAATTAGATGCCGTTCATTATATTGGACCGCACATAACCTTTATCCACATAACCCCAGTTCAACACCATTTCTTGATAAAATTGCGCGCTGGTTGGTAATTTTATTATGTTCAAAGGTGTTTGTTCACCGAGAGACCGCAGCAAAAACTCTGATTAAAGAATTTCCACGGGTAAAATCGAAATTGAAAATAATCGAACATGGAAGTTGGGTCGACTACTATCCCAAAACGATTACCCGTGAAAAAGCGAGATCTTACTTTAATATTTCAGAGGACCAGACCGTTTATTTATTCATTGGCTTATGTTCGAAATATAAAAATGTGCATCTGCTAACAGAAGCTTTCGAATATCTTCCAAACAATTCCATGCTGCTGATTGCCGGCAAATTTCAAGATCAGGACTATTATAAAAAAGTCATTGCTTCACTGGACAAGATAACGGAGAAGAAATTCCATATCGAGGCAACATTCATTCCAGATGAGGAGTTGCAAAATTACTTATTGGCTTGTGATGTTGTTGTCTTGCCTTACGAAGAATCCCTAACGTCCGGTGCAGCGGTTCTTGCCTTAGGGTTTGGCCGGCCGGTAATTGCCCCCAAACTTGGTTATCTTACCGATATCATCAGTGATGATTGTGGTATTTTATATCATCCTAATGAAATAAAAGAATTAGTTTCCGCTATGGAAAAGTTTCCAACCAGGAAATATTCAGAATGTAAAATTTTGGAAAATGCTCATTCTCTTACCTGGGATAGTGCCTGTGACGCTTTAAAGTAGTCATGAGTGAATGTTATTATTTTTCTAGATTGATTTTTAAGATCAACACAGTAAAGCTAATAATTTTCGTTTTATGGTGTTCTTCGCTCCCTTATTTCCCTATTATGTTGATTATCAGACAAATATTTATGCCTTATAATGAACGATAAACCTCGAGCCATTGCTCAGCAAATAGAAAAACAGCAACAATGCCACGCGATTCTGGCAGGTAATTTGGTCGCCAAGCCGGAAATACGCTATCGCGCTAATCCTGTTGTACCTATTGCGGAATTTGTGATTGCCACCAATCATTCCTGGTTTGATAAAAAATCAAACTCCTTTAAAGACTGGACCAGTTATCATGCCTGTCACTTTGAAGGACAGCATGTAGAGAAGCATTTTTTACATGCTGACAAAGGTCAGTTATTACTCATCCATGGCGCTTTAGCTACCTCAGATAAAACAGCAAAAGATTACATCCAGGTTGAATCGCTATCAGTCTTAGGCAAAGGCATACACAGTGGCATTAATCAGATCATATGCAATGCCACGCTTTGCTCAGCAGTGAAATTAGTCAAGACTGAAAATAATGTTAGCCTTGCCGAATTTACCGTAACCATTAATGAGCCCGGCTTTGTCGAATCAGATCATCATTTTAAAGGTCAAAAAATTCAACGTTTAGTTCACCTTTGGGGAAAAACTGCAGAATACTTCGCCTCTAAAGTTAAGGACAATGAGCAGTTATTAATTGAAGGTAGCGTAAGTTACGTTAGCAATAACAAACAACAACAGTTTATTGATGCCAAACGGGTTATCATCTGCCCAACGAAATAGGCCTGTTATTGCTCTGACAATACCAATTTGATTAAGTATGTGTTCTACTTTTTCATGAGGAAAAACGGATAAATACAATGCATAAAATTTAGTCAGTAGTTATTCTCGGCTTTGGCATCCTGCGTCGCCCTACCTGCAGCATCCATGCTTTCGTACTTATCAATTTTATAAAGCCGTAGTTATTCGTTTTAACCATTAAAAATGAGCAGATATTTAATCAACTTGGTATCATACGCTATATAAAAATTTAACATCAAGTAAGCCGTCTGATGAAATACATAAATGAAATTAAATTTATTGGTGTTTTTTTACTAATAAGTGCTGCTATTGCCCTGATTTTTAAGTTTTCTGGGGTCATTGATCAATTCGATCAACGTTGGATAGAGCAAAGTATCCATGACAAAGGTCAAGCAGGACTATTGTACTTCATTGCTGTCATTGCTTTGGCAACGAGCCTGGGCCTGCCAAGACAAGTAGCGGCTTTTGCTGCAGGGTATGCCTTTGGTGTTTGGCAAGGTGTGTTTGTTGCTACATTTTCGGCAGCTTTAGGTTGTTGCCTTAGTTTTAGTTTTGCACGCTTTATTGCTCGCCCCATGGTGCTAAAACACCTAAACGATAAAGTCGAAATCTTTAACCACTTTTTACAGCACAATACTTTTCAAAAAACATTCATTATTCGCTTAATGCCTGCAGGTAATAATTTCTTATTAAATTTGGCCGCAGGTGTCGGTAACATTAATGCTTTTCGATTTATTAGCGGCTCGTATGTGGGCTATTTTCCACAAATGGCAATCTTTGCTTTGGCTGGCAGTGGTGTACATGTGATGTCGTATTGGCAGATTGGAGCAAGCGCAATACTAAGCATTATAGCTATGTTGCTAAGTTTACGTTTATATCGCCAATATCAAAGTGTGCTCAGAGTTTCTGTTTAAACAAACCACCTGGTCAAACTGGTTTGTTTAAAATGTATTCCAACATCAGAAAAGTATCAGGAGATTTTCTTTTAATGATAACGTGAGGTAGTTGTTTTAATACCTTACGACTGATGATGTAACCAGCGATAAGGAAGAAACTAAGCAGAATGAAAGTCCCCAGTGACACGCCTGAATTTATCGTATCAAACCCTAGCGCCATAGAAATCACTTGACCGAACCCAACAAGAACACTGGGCATCATTAACAGTGTAAAAAACATTATAGCTGCTAAGATAACCGCAGAAGAAAGTGCGTAGCGATTTACCAAAGTACCGACTGCTTTATTAACCGCATCAATATATTTACTTTCATTTTCCTCAGGCCTAGCTTTAATACGGTTTAAGGTCTGATAAATAGCGGCTATTTCACCAGTACGCTGGCTTCTTACCTGTCGACGAACTGTAGTAAGGTTAGATAGCTGAATTTTAGCCGCCGATAATTGCATTTCACTTTCTTCAGAACTTTTTACGTACTGAGATATAAGGGTTTCACAATCATCGATTTCTTTCTCTATTTTGGCAAGCTGTTGGTTGAATTTAGCCCTTAATTCTTCATTTTGAAGCTTTAATGATTCAATCTTAATTTTGTCACCTTTCGACAGCGAAAAAAAATCTTTTTCCGCAGACGGCAGAGCCGTATCATATCCCAACTGTAAAACTAGCTTCTGAAGAAAATATAAGAAAGAAACTATAGCAATGAGCAATGAAATAAATATTAAGTACGGCATAACAACCCCTGCGTATAAATAGAGGATGCCCCCTACATCAAAGAATTTTATTTGCTTTTGTAGTCTCCCAGAGTGCAGACGCATCCTATGACCGAGCAAATTAATAGGGGATTCTCTCCTAGAATGCCTAACTTAACAATATGGCTTTGTTCAAGGGTTATCTCAAGTGTAGGCGACTGGCAGTAAAATGAAATAGCAAAAAATATATATCACATTGATTTTAAACAGAATAACAAGAACGATAAAAATTTACAAACGTTACCTTTCTGTTACTAAATAGTTGATCTTTGCGGTAAGTAGCATGCAATTAATGACATTGATGAGAGTGTAATTGCAATTTTATTAGAAGCTTTTAAAGGTGATAGAGACTTATTTAAGTCTGTCTGCTTTACTGGGCAAACAAAAAAGGTCGCTAATGCGACCTTTAATGGTTTTTTTATTTATTAGCGCTTATTTTAAGGTTAATAAGTGAAGAACAACGTTTTTATAGTCATTTAAGAAATCGTTTTTATCTAAGCCGCCAGCTTCAACTTTGTATTTACCATTTACAATAATCGTTGGTACGCCAGTAATAGCGCCTTTACGTGTCATGTCGTCCTGGAATTTTTTCATTTGCTTGGCTTTTGAATTAACCCCGAAGCTGCTCATTAATTTTTCAAATTTTTCGCCATCGGCGCCAACACCTTCAAATAGGTTACGTAATTCTGCCGTAGAGGCTAGAGGTTTACGTTGTACTTGAATGGCATCAAACATTGCGGCAATTAAGGTTTCTTTTTGTGGCATTTGCATCGCGACAATCAAAGCTTTGGTGATATTAAATTGTACTTCCGGGCTCGCTGCTCTTAAAAAGTCTACGTGATTTTTATTAAAGCTAGCGCCAGCGGGTAATGACTTGGCAATGTCTTTCATTAACGGTTCAAAACGCAGACAATGTGGGCAATAAAAAGAAAAATACTCGCGTACTTCTGCTTTTGCACTCACGGTTTCGTTAACCACGGTGTAATGCGTGCCTTCTTTATAATCGGCTGCTTGTGAAGCGAATGGCACAAGTAAGGCCACAAATATCATACTGATAAAGTTTTTCATGTTTTCAAAAATCCTTGCTTATTTTTTATTTGTCTATTTGGCATTTAATACCAAGTCCAATAATTATCGGCTCATTTTTACTGGTTAAAACGAATAACTACAGCGTTATAAAATTTTTAAGTAGAATAACTACTTATAAGGTTTTATGCCTTGTATTTATCCCTTTTCCCTCACTAAAAAGTAGATCACATATTTATTGGAATTGGAATTGGTATAGGTAATCGATAACCTTTCATTAAAAATGTTGATTTAAACTTAAACTTGGTTCTTGTAAAATTGCATATTGCTCTTTTAACATTAAAATCTGCTGTTCCCAATACTTCTCGGTATTAAACCAGGGGAAGTTACGGGGAAATGCCGGATCTTGCCAGCGCTTAGTTAACCATGCCATATAGTTAATTAATCTCATTGAACGCAATGATTCTATCAGTGTTAGCTGGCTATGTTCAAATGAAAAAAACTCCTCATAACCCAAAAGCAGTGTATCCAATTGTAACAGTTTATTTTGCCGGTCTCCGGAGAGCATCATCCACAAGTCCTGAATCGCCGGACCAGTGCGGCAATCATCAAGGTCGACAAAGTGTGGTCCGGCGTCGGTCCAGAGGATATTGCCCGCATGGCAATCGCCATGTAAACGGATCTGGGTTTGTGGTCTATATTGTCCTGCTGCTAACTCGATCACCTGATCCAAAATGGTAAAAAATGGCGTATGCAAACCTGGACTCACCATATCGCCATCATGAATAATCGTGCGAGCTTGCACTAAACTTTCTTCTGTACTTATGTCAGGGCGATGCACAAAAGTGTGCTGGCTGGCAACGGCATGAATGCGCCCAACAAAGCGTCCCATCCATTCCAATTGGTTTAAATTATCCACTTCAAAAATACGACCGCCACGACATGGGAAGACCGCAAAATAAAAGTCTTTATGGCTAAAAACACTTATTCCATCGCGAACAAGCGGTGCCACAATCGGCAATTCTTCTGCTTCCAGCTCAAGCGCAAAATCATGCTCTTCCTGAATGCTGGCTAACGACCAACGGTTTGGACGATAAAATTTGGTCACATATTTGATGTTGTCATCGTCATGAAACTGGTATACCCGGTTTTCATAACTATTTAATGCCAGCAAGCCACTGGCAACACTAAATCCCGCCGATTCCAAACCATCAATGATGGTATCGGGACTAAGGGTGCTAAAACTAAAATCTGCCAAGGGATCCGCCATTATCGTTTATTGAAAAATTTGCTGCCTTGTTTAATGATCACATCATTATCAATCGGCTCTATTTGTTGAATGACAAAGGAGATATCTGTCATATATTCCTTAATCTCAACAGGATCAATGGCAATGCTGATGGTAAGGGTATGGATATCCGCAGCCTTAATGGTGACTTTTTTGTCCCCCTGCCATTGATAATTTTCGATACCTTCCACACTAATTCGATAGCTGCTTTGATGTTGCGATTTATTCAATATTTTCAAGGTATAAACGTTTTCCACAAAGCCGTCGATATTTTCACGAGCTAGGGTATTCCTGTCACGAATAATATCCAATTGCAGCGGCACCCGGGTTGCCAAATCGGCGATAAAAAATCCACACATTAATAATAAGACCGTAGCATAGACAAATAACTTCGGCCTAAGAATATGTACCTGCTTTCCTTGTAACGCGGTTTCTGTGGTGTAACGGATTAAGCCTTTGTCGTACTTCATTTTTTCCATCACGCCGTCACAGGCATCGGCGCAGGCACCACAGTTAATACATTCGTATTGCAAACCGTTACGAATATCGATACCGGTAGGGCACACTTCCACACACAAGCTGCAATCGATGCAATCACCTAAACCTAATTCTTTAGGGTCAACTTTGCGTCCGCGTGGACCTCTGCTTTCACCACGATTGGCATCATAAGAGACTGTTAGTGTATCTTGGTCAAACATCGCCGATTGAAAACGAGAATAGGGGCACATATGCAAACACATGACCTCACGCATCCAACCGGCATTACCATAAGTACAAAAAGCAAAGAAAGTGATCACACTCACCACAGTAATGGAGGCACTAAAGCTGAAAAAATCTATGGTGAGTTGTTGCATTGGGGTGAAATAGCCGGCAAAAGTTAACGCCGTTAGGGTGGAGAACATTAACCAGCAACCATGTTTTGCCGATTTCCGCCAAAATTTATCAAAATTCATTGCTTGTTGATCTAAGCGTTTGCGCTTATTCGCGGCACCTTCAAATTTCTCTTCAAACCAAATAAAAATGAAAGTCCAAACGGTTTGCGGGCATAAGTAACCACACCACACCCGGCCAAGGAAGGTAGTGACAAAAAATAATAAAAACGCACTAATGATAAAGAGCCAGGCCAATAAGGTTAAATCTTGTGGCCATAGGGTAAGGCCCCACAAATTAAAACGTTGTTCGCCGATATCGAATAGAATCGCTTGCTGGCCGTTATATTGTAGCCAGGGCAGAACGGCAAATAACGCCAAAAAGAAAAAATTCATCTTGCGGCGAATTTCTTGAAAAATGCCTTTTACTTTTCGAACATAGATTTGATCGCGAGGTTTGTATTGTTCAACGCCGGCATCTTTCGGTTTTTCAACCTTGATGTTTTTTACTGGTATGGTTTTAACAGGTATCGTTCTAGTGTGAGTTTTCGTCTGAGTTGTTGTTTGTGCTGATTTAGGCTTTTGCTGGTCAACCATAACCTTTCCCGAATGCGCTTAGTCTTTTTATGGGCTAATTATAACAATAAAGGCATGTTATTGTGTGATTTAGATTAACTTTTTCCGTTTTTTTAGCAATTACGCAAAAACTCCAGCCAAATGAGCTATGATCAAAAAATAATAATAAATTTAGCACAGGCAATTAGGATCAGGACTATGAAAAACATACTAATAATCATTGTCGCAATTGCAGTATATTTGCACTATTACCCAAATGAGCAGGTAAATGAGTGGTACGATACCTATATTGGCCAGGCCAAACAGAGTCTTTCTGAAGTAACCGATACTAAAGTCAAAGTGGCACCCAGTAAATTACTCACAGTACTACAACGAGACTTTGAACAGTACACTAAATCTGAAGTGGCATATATCGAAGCAATTGCTTCATCGAGAAAATCAGTGCGATCTTTTCATCAAAAATATTGCGGCGAATTTAAAGGTAACACCAGGTTGCGCCACGAACACGTGAAAAAAGCGTGTCGAACCATAGATCAATACCGAATTCTTAATTAAATTCAACTCGGATTAACGTTTAACGATTGTTGCCCAAAGCCTGTAAGGTTTTGGCAAAGTTTTCCGCACTTTTCTGCTGCTGCTTGTGCTGACCATCAACAATCACCCACCGCCCATTGACCATAACATCTTTAATGGGGGTTTGCTGACTGGCAAAAATCATACTGTCGATAATAAATTGGTTTTGGTTGGCAAACAGTTTGGTTTGCTGTTTATCCAAAACCAATAAATCCGCTTGTTTTCCAACCGCCAGTTCACCAGTATTGCTATTGGTACTCTTTGCCCCTGCACGAGCAGTATGCTGCCATAAGTTTTGCCCTACCGATTTGGTCTCCACCGTTGCTAAAATGGCGCGTTGTTGTCTAATCAAGCGTTGTGAGTATTCCAATAAACGTAACTCTTCAATGGCACTGACGCTAATATGACTGTCTGAACCAATAGCAACTTGCCCACCATCGGCCATGAATTGAGTAGTAGAGAAAATACCATCCCCCAGGTTCGCTTCGGTAGTTGGGCAAATTCCGGTAATCGCTTTGCTCGCAATCATGCCGGCAATTTCACTGTCATCAATATGAGTGGCATGAATTAAACACCAATGTTGATCTAACTCGATATTATCGAGCAACCATTGCACCGGGCGCTTGCCATAATGAGCAACACAATCCTGTACTTCTTTTTGCTGTTCAGCAATATGAATATGCACTGGCGCTTTATCATCCAAACTGCGCACATGGCTTACCGCGGCGACTAATGATGCTTTATCTACGGCGCGTAACGAATGCGGCGCAATACCAACATTGGCATTATTTTGTTGTGCGGCAAGGTCAAAACAATCGCTTACCAGTTGGTTAAACTGTTCAACGGAGTTGATAAAGCGCTTTTGGCCATCATTGGACGCAAGTGGTCCAAAGCCACTAAAACGATACATTACCGGCAACATAGTAATGCCAATACCACTCACTTTTGCCGCGTTAAATATCGCTTTCGCCATCGCCGCCAACTGATTATGAACATCGCCAGATTTTTGGTGGTGTAAATAATGGAACTCGGCAACGCGGGTGTATCCGGCTTTCAGCATTTCGATATAAAGTTGCTGAGCAATAATTTCGGCTTGTTCACTCGATATATTATCAAGAAACTGATACATAATTTTGCGCCAGGTCCAGAAACTGTCACCAGATTCACTGCCTTGTTCGGAAAAACCGGCGAAGCCACGTTGAAACGCATGCGAATGACAATTGACCATGCCAGGGATCACGGTACCTTCTACCTGCTCTGCGTCCGGCTCTTTCCCCGAGGTGATTTTTGCAATTACGCCATCGTTAATATGTAAGGTTTTATCTTGTTGCCAGCCATCGGCTAATAGAATATTTTCGGCAAATAATCTTCTCATAGGAAATTAATACTCTTCATGCTCATTGTTAATTATTTCGGTTTGCGGCTATTAGTTATCGCAATGGTTGTGTTCACTCTAGTCGTTGGCAAACTTAACCAGAGTCTCGATTAAAGTGGTTAATTTAACTTTCACTTGCTTGGCAGCCAATTCGTTGTATTCGTTGCTCGGTTCATTTAAATAGGTACGCTGCGATAACTCTAATTGCAGGGTGTAAATATTAGCGGATAAATCGGTATATTCTCTGGTGATATAACCACCTTTAAAGCGGCCATTGGTGATCGAGGAATATGGGCTGTAATCGATAGCATTCACCGCATCAATTAACTGCTGGCCACAACTTGAGCCATTGTTGGTACCAAAATTAAAGTCAGGTAACTGGCCTTCAAAAAAACGTGGCACGACAGACGCGATCGAATGCGCCTCTAATAACACCGCTTTACCAAATTCGTATTGCAAGGCATCTAAAGTCGACTTTAACGCCTGATGATAAGGTTGCCAGTACAATTCAACCCGGCGTTGATTTTCTTTTTCATCGGGTAACTGCCCATCGAGATATAAAGCTTTGCAATCAAAACTTGTGGTTGGGCATAATTCAGTTGTATCACTGCCTGGATATAAATTAATCCCGCTTGGATCCCGGTTTAAGTCGATAACATAGCGATTATAGCGCGGCATCAGGATATAAGCGCCTAGCTCGACAGCAAAATCGTAAAGTTTATCCATATACCAGTCGGTATCTTGTACCGACAAACCAACCTCGGTCATCTTGGCTTTAATGTCATCAGGTACGTCCGTGCCATTATGCGGCATACTTATTAATAACGGGATACGACCTTTCACTAAGGTATAAGTTGAATTGTTCATTGCTCTCTCAACGTTTGCTGTGCTCAGTAACCTGAGCTCGGGATAAGCAGCACTTGTCAATATTCCGAGTTCAGGTTAAATATAGTATATCAGCCTTGTTAGCCTATGCTCAGCAAGTTGTATATACAATTTGCTATTTGCAGCCAACTTATCATTTTCACTGAGCTGAGGCAAAGTTATTTAACGACTGTCGTCGTTTTTATCTATTTACCGGTTCTGCGATTTAATTTGCAATGTTTGCTAAGTTTTGTTTTAATGTCGAAACGTTCGAAACGAAACTTACACTTCAACAATAAATTTCAAACGAAACTTGTGTTGAACTTTGATTTTCTTATATACGATACAATAACAACTATGTCGAAAAGAAATACACAACAACGCCGTCACAACATCCTTAACCAGCTCAGCAATAACGGCGAAGTGAGTGTAGACGCTTTAGCTGTTGAATTTGAAACCTCAGAAGTAACTATCCGTAAAGATTTATCGGCATTAGAAAAAAGCGGCTTATTGTTACGTAAATATGGTGGTGCAATACCGTTACCGACAGAAATCACTTCGCCAGATCATACTGAAAAAGTTTCAAAGCAAAAGTTAGCCATCGCTATCGAGGCGGCCAAACATGTATGCGATCATCATCGCATTATCATCGATAGCGGCCGCACTACCGCAGCAATCATTCCAGAGCTGAAGCACAAAAAAGGCTTAGTGGTAATGACCAATTCATTATCTATTGCCGATGCGCTGAACGCCCTCGAAAATGAGCCAACATTATTGATGACCGGAGGCACCTGGGATAGCAGTTCTGAAGCATTCCAAGGAAAAGTGGCCGAATTAGTACTAAGATCATATGACTTTGATCAGTTATTTATTGGTGCCGATGGCATCGACCTTGAGCGCGGTACCACTACGTTTAATGAGCTTATCGGCTTATCACAAGTGATGAGTGAAGTGGCGCGCGAAGTAATAGTCGTGGTCGAATCTGAAAAAATTGGTCGCAAAATTCCCAACCTGGAATTGCCATGGTATAGCATCGACACGTTGATCACCGACGACGGCTTATCAACACAAATGCAAAACGAAATTAGCGCGCAGGGGATCAACCTCATCTGTGCAGAGAATAAATAAACAAAAATAAACGAATATTAAGGGTTACTATGTGTGGAATAGTGGGTGGAGTAGCACAACGTGATGTCGCAGACATTTTAGTAGAAGGGTTACGCCGTTTAGAATATCGTGGTTACGATTCAGCCGGTGTCGCCGTTATCGGTAATGATAATAATTTACAGCGCGTTCGCCGCTTAGGTAAAGTTCAAGAACTTGCCAATGCGCTGACAGAAACACCAACCAGTGGCGGTACCGGTATCGCCCATACCCGTTGGGCAACTCATGGTGTGCCAAGTGAAACTAATGCGCATCCGCACGTTTCGAGTGATAATATTGCCGTGGTGCATAACGGCATCATTGAAAACCATCAAGAATTAAAAGCGCAATTACGGGCGCTTGGTTATGTGTTTGTCTCAGAAACCGATACCGAAGTGATTGCCCATTTAGTGCATCATGAATTAAAAACCAGCGACAGTTTATTGCGAGCCGTACAATCAGCCAGCAAGCAATTTGAAGGTGCGTACGGCACAGTGATCATGGATACCAATGATAAAGACAGAGTTGTGGCAGCACGCTCTGGAAGCCCATTAGTTATCGGTTACGGCTTAGGAGAAAATTTCCTCGCCTCAGACATGATGGCCTTATTACCCGTCACCCGCAGGTTTTCTTTCCTGGAAGAAGGCGATGTCGCTGAAATTACTCGTTTTGATGTGAACATCTTTGATAAAGATGGTAATAGCGTTGAACGTGAAATCAGCGAAGCCAGCGTCAGCCACGATGCTGGCGATAAAGGCGAATACCGTCATTACATGCTAAAAGAAACCTACGAGCAACCAACCGCCATTCGTAATACTCTGGAAGGACGTTTCAGCGAAGGTAAAATCAACGGCGATGCCTTTGGTGAAAATGCTGATGAAATATTTAAAGACATCGAACACGTGCAAATTATTGCCTGTGGTACCAGTTATCATTCTGGCATGGTCGCCCGTTATTGGTTAGAACAACACGCCGGCGTGAGCTGTAATATTGAAATCGCCAGTGAATTTAGATACCGCAAATCATTCGTACCAAAAAACGCCCTAATTGTGACCATTTCACAATCGGGTGAAACGGCAGATACTTTAGCAGCGTTACGCTTAGCCAAAGATTTAGGCTATCGCGCAAGTCTCAGTATTTGTAACGTAGCAGGTTCATCACTAGTTCGTGAATCCGACTTAGCCTTTATGACCAAAGCTGGTGCGGAAATCGGTGTTGCTTCCACTAAGGCATTTACTACCCAGCTAGTCGGCTTAATGATGATGACCATCGCCATCGGCCAGCACAAAGCCATGGATGAAGCTACGCAAAAGCAGTTAGTTTCATCATTAATGACATTACCAAACAAACTCGAAGAAGTGCTCTCCCTTGCCAGTGAAATTGAAAATTTAGCCGAAGACTTTGCCGATAAACAACATTCATTGTTCTTAGGTCGTGGCGATCAATACCCAATTGCGATGGAAGGGGCATTAAAGCTGAAAGAAATTTCTTACATTCATGCCGAAGCCTACGCTGCCGGTGAATTAAAACATGGCCCATTAGCACTGATCGATGCCGACATGCCTGTTATTGTGGTGGCGCCACAAAATGATTTAATTGAAAAATTAAAATCCAACGTTGAAGAAGTGCGTGCCCGTGGCGGTTTAATGTATGTGTTTGCCGATATTGATGCCAAATTCGCCAGCGACGACACGATGAAAGTGATTAACGTGCCACATTGTGACGAAGCTATTGCACCTATCGTATATACCTTGCCACTACAGTTACTGTCTTATTATGTGGCAATCATCAAAGGTACCGATGTTGACCAACCACGTAACCTGGCCAAATCGGTTACGGTTGAATGACAGGACTCTAGTAAAAAGAGGAAACATTTATTAACCATAATTACATTAACTTGTTGTTATAATTTGTCTTTATATTATTAAAGTGGATTTTTTAGCGGAAACTAATATTAATGGTGAACTGGAGTTATGGAGACGCTGTTACGCTTATCTAGCGTATGCTGCTCCCGTTTTTTCGCTTGCTCGCTTTCAATTAATAACCAGCGCTGTTTTACTTCGCCATAGTCAGATTCAAGCCATGCTGCGCGGTAGTCATTATCA
>MAAC01013517.1_pt1 | contig 35718 bp, 18 predicted proteins | sample 1115981 | NCBI WGS metagenome assembly MAAC01 (sample SAMN04961126, study PRJNA320927) | seawater metagenome | isolation source: sample BD02T64 sea water enriched with oil for 64 days | place: USA:Gulf of Mexico | collected 2013-07-27 | reverse complement strand
GCCACTGTTTTGTTTTAACAAAATGGGAAGGCGGAAACGAGCGTTGAGGTGTAAGTCAGGAGACCTGCTTTTGCTAATCGTTACTGTGCCATAGAGCGAGGTCTCTTTGTGGGCGGATCACCGTTGCAGTGGCGTGAACATGATACTTAGTGTTCATTAATCGCTGCAACGAGAATCAAAACCTCTCCGTACATCAGAAGTAATTCTATTTTTTGGATGCATCCATTGAATGATGCATGCTGAATTTATGTGCTGATATGTTTCGTATTTGTTGCAGCTCTTTATTAGCCAATAAATAGGATCTTAGCATGAGAAGAAGTATTTTAGCCGTTTTAGCATCGGCTGCTTCCGTTGTACTTGCTACATTTTTACCCCTTCAGGCAAATGCCTCAGAAAAATCAGAAGAAATTGTTGTGGTGGGATCAACAACACCGACTGAAAGTTTCAAGCTTGGAAACAGTATTAGTGTACTGGATGCTTCTGCTATTGACGATATTGGTGTCGAATATGCAGCCGATATTTTTCGTCATATTTCAGGCATAGCGGTTAATCGTACCGGTGGGCAAGGAGGGCTTACTCAAATACGCATACGGGGTGCAGAAGGAAATCATGTGCTGGTGTTGATTGATGGTATTGAGGTAGCGGCGGCAGGAAGTGGAGAGTTCGATTTTGCCTCTTTACTGGCAGCGGATATTGAAAAAATTGAAGTGTTGCGCGGGGCGCAAAGTGGGCTTTATGGTTCCAACGCAACGGCTGGTGTTATTAGCATCACTACCAGGGGGGCTAGCAAGGGTGGAGAGTTTTCTCTGAGTGCAGAGAAGGGTTCTAATAATACTGAGCAGCTCGCAGTTTCAATGGCTGGCGGCGATGATGTCGTGAGTGGGCGTTTGAATGTGACCTACCGAGAGTCTGAATTTGATCTCTCTACCGATGATTCTGTGATCGGTAGAGAGGATGATAGCGATAAAATATTAGCAATCAGTGCCGGGGGAGAGTGGAGTGTCAATAAGCACCTTTCCTTTGATGCGCATGCACGATATAACGAAAATAAAACAGAAAGTGATGGTTTCGATTTTACCGGTGGAGCACTTCAGGGCTTGGCTATTGATGACGATAGCACATCAGATGATACGGGTTTTTCTATTGGTGCTAATACCAACGTATCGTTGCTTGATGGTAAGTCACTGACGAAGATTTCTGTGTCATCAACAAAAAATGAAACTGAAGTATATTCCGCTGCACCCAGAGGCAATGAGTCTTCACGGGCTGGGTATTCAATGCAAACGACGTGGATATTTGATGCGGGTGTGTATGCTAAAAATCAAACCACAGTCTTTGGCCAGCGAGAGGAAGAGACTTACCGTAATACTGAACCCTCAAGCCCTGAGCAAGAAGCTGAACAAGAAAGGAACCTTACCGGTTTCGGATTAGAGCATCGTTTGGAGCTTTGGGATAGAGTATTTCTTTCAGGTGTTCTTCGTCGAGACAATAACGATGCCTTTGAAGACGAGGTAACCTACTCTACCAGTATTGCATATCTTATAAGGGATTCTGGAACACGAATTCATACTAGTTATGGAAAAGGTGTGACCAACCCCTCTTTCACTGAACAGTTTGGTTATTTTCCTGGTAAGTTCAAAGGCAACCGGAACCTTAAACCTGAGAAATCCAAAGGGGGCGACATTGGTGTAGAACAAAGTTTTATGAATCATGACTTAGTATTTGATCTTACGTATTTTAACGCCAAGCTAGATGACGAAATCGTTGGGTTTTATAATGTCATAGATTCCTTAAGTACATCGGTGAATTCTGCAGATGAGAGCAAACGTCAGGGGGCAGAATTTATGGCCAGTTACAACGCTTCCTCTGGCTTAAGTCTCAATGGAACATACACATATACCCACTCAGCAGACGATGATGGTAGAGAAGTGCGCAGACCATTACATATTGCAAGCTTAAGCGCGGCGTATCGGTTCTTTGATGATAACGCTAAGGTGGCGGTCAATTGGGTTTATAACGGTTCGATGTTTGATAATGACTTTCGTAACTTTTATACAAACGAATTTAAGGCTGATAAAACCAAGTTGGCAAGTTACCAAGTTGTTAACATCAACGGTAGTTTTCAGGTAAATAACAACGTGAGATTATTTGCTAGGGTTGATAATTTATTTGATGAAGACTACGAAGAGGTTATTGGCTATCAAACACCGGGTGTTGGTTACTACACGGGTATTCGCCTAACGTTTAAGTAAGCAATCAGAAAAAACAAACCAAAAAACTAAGCAGGTGCGCATTGTGCTTTATTAACTTTTGGTTCGTTTCTTTGTTCAGACCACAATAGATATTTCAAGAGGAGTTTGTATTAATACACGAGTCGTTGTGACATTTGTCGCTATTGTCTTTGTTGTTGTGGGTTCGACATGTTTTATTAACATGCCCCTAAATCTGTGGTTGGTAATGGCGGGTGGGTTATCGGAAACGGTTGTTGAAGTTGATGAAATGAGTGGGGGCTTTCCCCTTCGTATCATTGATCCCGCCGGTCGTAGCATGACAATCAAGCAACCACCTAAGCGTATTGTTTCTGCCACCTTGGCTGGCGATGAAATGCTAATGAAATTAGTTGACCAAGAAAAAGTAAAAAGCGTGACCTATTTAGTTGATCAGCCTGCATATCCACATGTAAATGGATTCTATGATGCTTCCATACTGCGAAATCATGCAGGAATAGAAGAAATTCTATCTGTGGAACCGGATCTTGTTTTAATCGCGTCTTACAGTAATGCCGCGAGTGTTGAAATGTTATTAGCTACCGGAATTCCGCTTATTCGCATTGCACATTACAACAGTCATAAAGATTTACGTCGTAATGTTCGGGTGTTGTCTCGAGTTCTTGGTGTTCAAATTAAGGGCGAAAGATGGATTTCGGACATGGATAAAAAAATTGAACTCGTTAAAAATCGAGTCAAGAGTCAACCAAAACCCCGCGTTTTATATTACAGCACGGGAGGCATAACGAGAGCGCCTGGCACGTTAATGGACGAATCTATTGGTTATGCGGGTGGATATAACGTGTTAGCAGAAACAGGGCTGACGGGTTATACCAGTATTTCTAAAGAATTGGCAATTTCTCTTTTGCCTGATGTGATTTTGCTGGATGACCGGATGTTGAAGGAGCAGGGTGAGGGACAAAAGCTATTGTTGGATGACCCTGCATGGGCCGATGTGCCTGCCGTTAAAAATAAGCGCGTTTATAGTGAGCGAAACTCGCTGTTGCTATCGGTAACACCTGCGCGGGTAGAAGCGTTAGAGCAGCTTGCTCGTTGGTTGCATCCTGCAGTATTTGACAATCTTGCTAACACGGAGTCACCATTGTGAAAACGTTATATTTTAATGTCATTGCCTTTGTAGCTATAACCGTTTTGGTGGTGGTTTTACTTGGGGCTATGATGATAGGGCCATCACATATAGAATCATTGGCATTGGTTCAAATATTGTTAAATATTATTTTTGAAACGCAGTTTGCCGGTGTTTTTGTTGATATTGCAAACTGGCAGCAAACTGTTGTTTACCAAGTACGCCTGCCTAGGGTTATTATCGCGGCGTTGGTCGGCGCTTCTCTTTCACTTAGTGGTGCGGTTTTACAAGGGCTCTTTCGTAACCCATTAGCCTCGCCATCAATACTGGGTGTCTCTTCTGGTGCGTCGCTGGGTGCAATAATTGCCATTTTCTTAGGGCTTGCTGCAAGTAACATGTGGTCGTTACCCTTATTCGCTTTTATCGGGGCTGGTGTCACGTTGTTGTTTGTGTACAGTATTGCTACTCATCGTGGTCATGCTCCTATTGGAACCCTGTTGTTGTCGGGGGTAGCCGTGGGGTCCTTTAATGTTGCCATGAGCTCTCTTATTATCGCACTGGCTATGCAACAGTGGGAGGTCGGGCGAACCATTGTGTTTTGGACAATGGGCGGGCTTGATGGAAGAGGGTGGTACCATGTGTTGTTATTGTTGCCGGTGTTTTTGTCTAGCCTTGTAGTTATATTAAGTTACAAACGTGATTTGGATATCTTATTGGTTGGAGAGGTGCATGCTAATGCGGTTGGTGTTGATGTAGTGAGAGTAAGAAAGCACTTGTTACTGGTCACGGCACTATTAACGGGGTGTTCTGTTTCTATAGCAGGTGGCATAGGATTTATTGGCCTTGTTGTTCCTCATATAACTCGATTACTCGTAGGGCCACATCATAGGCGCCTACTGCCGATTACGGCGCTGCTGGGTGCAATAATTTTGGTGTTGGCTGATTTGTTAATTCGCGGTAATGCTAGTTACGCGTCGATACCTCTGGGTGTGGTCACTGGAGCAATGGGCGCCCCTTTTTTCCTTTTTCTATTGTTGAAACAACGCAAGATTATGCAGGGATAAAATAATGTGGAATGTGATTGAAGAATGTATAGAATCCCCCGCTCATGGCTGGAGTATGGGTAGTTTCGGCGCGATTGGTGAATTTAATTGGGATGCTGGTGAGACCTGTCTTCATTTCAATGATGGAAGGCTTGGTTGCATCACCGACCGTGGTGCTTTAGCGTTAACATTACGTGATGATCTAGAGCCGTTAGCGTATGAATATTTAACCAAGAACCCTAGCCACTGGACACAGGGAATTGCTTTTTGTTTAGATGCTGAAAAAGCAAAAATGAAAAATTATTCAGTAATAACTGAGCTTGGCCCGGATGAAGGTGCGTTAAAGCTAGAACATAAAAAGCATATATTGTTTGATATGGGTTTGAGGCAGGGCTTCGTTGATATAGCAATTCGAACGGATAATGCGGAGTTGATAGATGCCTTACGACAGGCGTGTGGTAGTGATTTGCTTATGCCTGGAAATCCTGCAATGGCTGCGATTATTAATGCAGGCCCACATCGAGTGTTTACGACTGCGTTAGGGCGGTTAGAAGTGTATCAGCTCATTGGCATCGAGAAATCGCCGCAGGGGCCGCACACTCATGTATTACCTAAATTAATGGCGAGTGGGAGGGCTTTTTCTGCCAATGTACCTATTCGTGATGGAATGCTCCCGATGTTGACATTGCATGCAGCGAACCCGTGTCGAGATCTATTAGGTAAAGATAAGCCGTTTGATCAATATCAGTTTCAACAATTTCAACATTGGCTGCAGCGTTTTGGTATTCAGGATTATTATCAGCAAAAACAGCTGGTGTTTGATTGGTTGGACGCGAACCAAAGCAGTGATGATGTTAATCCTGGTGAAAGCCGTTTAGTACGCACTGCCACTCGTGTTGCCATTAGACAATACGAACAACTGCAGCCTGACAAGAGCTTGTTGCTGGCGGGCTGGCGGAAACGTTGGGCATGGCTAGCATGAGAACACTTTCAGTAAAAGATCTTCAGTTTTCCTACGATGGCAATATCGTGTTCGAAGGTGTTAATCTAGAATTTGGAAAAGGGGAGATGATTGGTTTAATCGGGCCAAATGGCGCGGGAAAATCGACCTTGCTACGTTTACTTATGGGGTTGATGGCTCCCGGACAAGGTGAGGTGCACTTGAACGGGGGGTGTATTAGCCGAATTAAACGCCGAGAACTAGCACAGTATTTAACCTTGGTTCCACAGGATTCTCAGGTAGGTTACGCTTTTTCTGCCGAAGAACTTGTGGCGATGGGAAGAAACCCTTGGTTGGGGCGTTTTCAACCTCTTGGTCGTCACGATGTAGACATCATACAGTCAGCAATGGAAAAAATGGATGTCGCACGGTTTGCCAAGAGGTCGGTTAATCAACTTTCAGGTGGTGAACGGCAACGCGTATTTATAGCTCGTGCTATTGCACAAGAAACGCCAATCATAATGTTAGATGAGGCTACCGCAAATCTCGATATATGCCATCAATTAGAAATATTGTCTCTCGCTAAAAAACTTGCAGAAGGTGGGCGAACAGTGATTGCTGCCATTCATGATTTGACGATGGCATCGCGATTCTGTGATCGTTTACTATTATTAGCTGATAAGGGGTTGAGAGCTGATGGGCGCGCTAATGAAGTCTTAACAGAGGGGAATTTACGTCGGTATTTTAAGCTTCATGCAGAAGTTCATGCACAATCAGGGCGGCCTGGTTTGAATATTGCCGCAATTAGTCCAGTCAGTTCATCGGAAAGTAATAATTATAATGATTGAGTCCGGAGGTTGCATATACATATATGTTTAGTTAGACTAACTAAATATATCGTTGCGTGGAGCAATACAATTCAATGAATTATGATGAATTATTACTTTCCAAGATAAGTAAGCTATCTCGGTTAGCGCCAAAAGTGATGGAGAAACCGCTAAGTTCAATCGATATTTCGATTCAAGAGTTCAGAATTGTTGGGCTTTTAATTGGGGAGGAGGGGATTAGTCAGAAAGATTTAGCCAAGAAGTTATCGGTTAAGCCTTCAACACTTTCAGTCGCCATACGTAAGCTAGAAGGTAAAGGTTACATTGATCGGGAAGTTTCAATGGCTGATAAACGAGTTAACTACTTAACGCTGAATGATGATGTTGATCTAACTGAGGCCATTAATGTTGTACGGGATTTCGAGGGTGAGTTAACGATAGGGATTACCAAAAAAGATGTGGAAACCACTAAAAAAGTGCTTAATAAGATGTTGAAGAATCTGGAGTTGAATTTCTAACAGGATCTGATCTGCATGAAGTATTAGATTGGAGTAGTTAAAAATATTTATAAATTATTAATAGGGTAAATATTATGATTTTACTATTCGCGGGATTAACAATGTTTTTGACAATTCATTTCCTACCGGAATTGAATGGACGAAGTTTTTTTGTACATAAAATTGGTGAGCCTGCATATAAGGGGATATATTCTCTATTATCAATTTTAGCCTTTGTGTTGATCGTTTATGGGAAGGCTTACAGCGATTTTGTTTCTGTTTGGAATCCATCTGTGTGGATGAGGCATTTAACAATGCTGATGGTATTAGTGGCCATGTTGTTGCTTTCAATATCACAAATTCCTAATAATTTCAGGCGGACAATTAAACACCCAATGTTGTTGGGAGTAACCTTATGGGGCATTGCACACTTGCTTGTTAATGGCGATCTTGCATCTATTGTTTTGTTTGGTAGTTTTGTTCTGTTTTCCGTTATAAAAATGTTCACAATGGAAAGGCACAAACCTTATACCCAACCTGATCCCGTTAAGTCATATTGGAACGTGGTGTCAATTGTAGTGGGTTTCTTAATTTATGGGGCGGCATTGGGGTTTCATCAATCGATTGCGGGAGTATCGTTATTCTAAATCGAGTTCGATTATGAACGGCGTGCCTGAAGTTTGGCTTACAGCCATCAGAAAAGATCAAACCCCCTTTCGAAATGATTTGGATATTGTTACGCAGGATGAAACAGGGTTAATAAAGGTGGCTCCAGTATTCTATTGGACTGATGTCGATATGGAGGGATACCTTTTAGAGAACGAGTTACCTGATGAAGAGGATTACTTCGATCCAACTAAGGTGCTAGGGAGTGTGGTTTACATACGCAGTCTCCGGCAGCCTAATATTTGGTTTCGGGTGATAGCCCCAAGAGCATTAGATGATAGGCTGTAAGGGCCAGGGAGGGCGCACAACAACGCCCCCTGGCGATAACTAGGGGATATGCTTTCCCCTGTTATTTTATGGATGCGCATGCCAAACCATCTAGCCATATTGGGGATAGATTACTTGTTCATTAGGAGGGTAGGGACACTCTGATTTTACGGTGTTGATGCCTTTGGTTTCCCAGAATATTTCTGATAGTTCATTCACCAAATCCAGCAAATGTAGCCCTTTTTCTCTGTTAACGGTTTGTTTACATGCGGATGCGGCCAGCATGATATTGTGAGCTAGAGTGTGAATAACTGGAAATTGGTCGAATTGAGGTTGTTTAAAATAATCCCCCCAAATAATGCACACTTCCTGCTTTACGTTATTTGCGTGGATTTCTTTCTGGCGGGTCAGACGTGATAACTGGGCGTGGCCTGATATCTTAAATTCGGAATCTTTTGCGTTATCAAGTTCATCAATTAGATCAATAAATCTAATTACGCTGAGTGCAGCAATTTGCGTGGCGTTGGGATCATAAATTTTGCAGGGTATATCGCAATGGGCTTGTGCTTCCTCAAAGGGACTTAGGGTATTAATTGTTTTTAATAAACTGTAAATCATAACTTTTCCTAAATAAAACTTTTAGATTGGGAGTCTCTCTTCTGTGTTAGCCCTGTCATGAAGTATCATAATATAAAACCACCCGAATGTTAATAGGAATCGTTCGCATCTGGATGGTTTGATTTGCTTTGATATGGTTTTGTTGGTCTCAGCTAGGTTTGGATGCCGCCGAGGGTCAGCTTCGCAGGGTCTAGCAGGCGTTCAAGTTCTTCGCGGCTTAGGTTAGTATTTTCGCTTGCAACGTCAATTATGGGGCGGCCATCTCTATAGGCTAATTTTGCAATGTCAGCAGCTTTTGAATAGCCGATAATGGGGTTTAATGCGGTGACTAGAATGGGATTGCGAGACACAGCTTCTTTCAGCTTGTCTTCTCTCACCGTAAAAGTGGCGATCGCTTTATCAGCCAATAATCGGCTGATATTTGATAGAAGCTCTATGCTTTCCAGCAGGTTTTTTGCTATCACGGGCAGCATTACATTTAGTTCAAAATTGCCAGATTGACCTGCGATTGTAACGGTACTGTCGTTACCAATCACTTGTGCTGCAACCATGGTTGTAGCCTCAGGAATAACGGGGTTTACTTTTCCTGGCATAATTGATGATCCAGGTTGGAGGGCTTGCAGTTCAATTTCCCCCAACCCAGCTAAGGGGCCTGAGTTCATCCAGCGCAAATCATTCGCAATTTTCATCATTGATACAGCGGTGGCTTTTAACTGCCCTGATAAGGTTATGGCGATATCCATGGAGCCTATATGTGTGAAAAAATTATTTGCCGGTGTAAATGTAACCCCTGTTTTTTCGGTTAGCATTTGATTGAAACATTCGGCAAAATCTGGATGGGCGTTTATACCTGTACCAACGGCGGTGCCTCCTTGTGCCAAGCTTTGTACACTTGGTTGCAACTGTTTCAAGTGTTGAATATTTTGTTCGATTTGATCCGCCCAAGCATTCAGGCTTTGGCTCATTCGAACAGGCATTGCATCCATCAAATGCGTGCGTCCGGTCTTAACAAATTTGTCGACGCTTGCTGCTTTGTCCATAATTGATATGATCATTCGCACCAACATTATCGCAATAAATTTTGGATGCTAGTGTTGCCAATACTTCATTGGCATTCATGTTAGAGCTAGTGCCGGATCCAGTTTGGTAAACGTCAACAGGGAAGTGCTGGATATAGTCGTTTGTTTCTAATAGTGAATCGACTGCCTGGCAAATCGAAGTTGCCATTTTGGATGGTATTTGATTTAGTTTACCATTTGCCTTTGCGGCAGCGTATTTAGCCAGCAGCAGCGCATGTATAAACGATGTAGGCATAGGTTGACCGCTGATTGGGAAGTTATTTTAGTGAGGGGTTTTCAGGCTCTGATCCGCGGCGGATTTTTCCGCGTAACACTTTCAGGCAGGGATTAATGGTATGTATATTGGTAGTCATGATGGTCTATACCGTTGGCCCCCTACCGCTAATGGATTGGAGCCTGAATTTATCGGGGGATTTGGATGCTGTGCCCATTAAATTTCGGGTTGGCTATCTACTTAACTTGAGAAAGGTACTTGTTGAGACGATCGTTATTTGTTGCGAAGGTAGTGGTTAGTGCTTTCGAAGATTTTTTGATTTCGTCTAAGTTTGTAGGTTTTCCTGCAATGATAACGCCGACCATTGCGAGCACGGAATGTGGCATACACTTGTATATATAAACCCCTTCTTTATCGATAGTGACTGATATTTTTTGACTCATTTCACCTTTCCAGGTGACGGAGCCTTTCGGGGTAAGCCCGGGAACGGATTCAGAATTATGGGCTGAATCTGTTGGTTCAAAGTTAACGGTGTCGCCCACAGCGACGTTGATAACTGCGGGTTCGAAGACCATCATGCCATCTGTCCCCATATTTTTCATTTCTACAGTATGTTCTGCTGCGAAAGCTAGTGAGGAGGTTAGCGTTAATACCAGTGTAAGGATTAGTTTGTTTGTCATAATAGCACCTTATTGTAAATGATTGTCGTTCTCATTATTGATCGGAGTAAAGAGAGGTGCAATGTTTTTTTGTTGGAGCTGATCATCGGGGGTGTTGATTTAACAAGAAGAGGAGGTTTGCTATATTTTGTGCCCAATTCTCCAGTAACTCACAATGTAATTGTCTTTTAAGTTGATACTTCTATCTTCGTCAAAGTAATAGCGCAATTGGTACATTGTACTTTGTTCGCAAGCTGACCAAATGGAGGGAGTTCCGTTTAACCAGGGGAGAGATTTTACTTTTTTGGCGAGACTGCTGGTGCGTTGCGTGGGGTTGGGGTTGATGAGCCAGTGTACTTCTATACCTTTTGGGCATTCAAGTTCTTGCTTGTCGCTTTTGTTATAGATTTCGATAACCACATAACCTTTGGCGTCTTGTGGCAGGTGTTCTATGTTGCAGATGACCGCAGGTAGGGCTGTCATGTCGCCAATAAGGAAAAACCAAGCTGCGTCCTTATTAATCATTTGTGATGGTTTATTAGCTTTGCGTAAGTGAGGGCCGGCAATCGCGATATTGTCCCCCTTTTTACATTTTTTAGCCCAATTTGATGCAACGCCAGAGTGAAGTAAGCTGCCATGCAAAACCATGTCGATTGTTAGTTCTTTTGTACTTATGTCAAAATCACGAACAGTATAATAACGCCTACGGGGTTGTTTGCTTTTTGCTTGCAGCAGCCTCGGCTTATGTACTGTGGTTTCCCCTGCCTGAGGAAAAAGGAGGGCTATCCATGCGCCCTCATGGTTTTTTGGGAAATTGTGAAGTTCAGCACCGCCCAGTGTGACCCTTTGCATATTCGGAGTTATTTGTTCGCTTCGAACGACATTAAGATCACGGATAGGTAGTTTGGCCATATATCACCTTGTTTGCATGGTTTTGTGTGTGAAATCAGGGGGTGTGGTTGGGCTGTATTCTATTTTCAGAAAAGAAGCGCTCGCGAGATAGGCGAATAAGTTGTGCTCGCTTGTGTGGGAAGTCAAATTCTTTAACTTTGTCGAATCCAAGAGTTGCTGCATGCCCAATGAGTTTTTGGTTGTCGTGACGGGGTTCAGCGACAATGTGGTTGGTGCGAGCGTCGTCTAGGAACAGGTAGTGTTGTAAGGAAGGGAACCAGGCTGAAAACCATTGTCTGCCGCGATATGCGGATTCACCCACGAGAAGGTGCCAACCTCGATCGAAATCGTCAACATCATAAAAAGGAGCTATTCGATCTTCTTTGGCCCAATACGCCTCAAAGTACGCAAATGGCTCCTCGTCAAAGCAACCAATTAGTGCTTGGTTGTGAGGGCTATCAATAATATTTTCTATATATGAAAAATGATCCTGTAGGGTGCCTTGCTCTTCCCAAAAATGAGCAACTCTAGAGTTATTCATCCAGTTGTTAAACTGCTTCAAATCAGCATAAAGATCAAAAGTTCTGATGCTAAAGGTCTTGTTTAACCAGGGGATGAAGCGGCGGTAAAGAGTACCGTTCTCTTTGGCTGGGCGTTGAGGGTGTCGGGTTGACATATTGCTGATATACCGTAAAGGGTAAGTTTGCGGTTTGGATAGATTTAACCATAGTGTTGTTGATTGCCAGAATTGCTCTGAAGATATTTCTAAAGGGTTGGATGTGGTTGGTAGTGATAAACCATGTCGCTTAATGGTTTGTTCCAGTTCGTGATTTGTAACCAAAAGTATTTTTTTGATTTCTGGGTGGCATGAAAATGTGTGATCAAGGGCTGCGAATAAACCGTTCGTATCGGTGTTGTCAGCTGCCTGAAGAGTGCGTTTTGAAGGATCCCAGCGCCATATTTGAGGAGGAATCTTTGAAGCCGATTCGAGTAAAAGGTCAGGGCCTTCTTTAATGATTTGTATAGAATTACTATGAGAATAACTTATGAAATTGGGTTTTATTGGGACAGTTATGCAGGTTGAGGAGGGCTTTGAAGGCATTTAATTTTTCCTGTGAAGGAGAGTTAACTATTGGATCCTAGTCATTAATTAACGTATAGGCAGTTTAAAAATTTAGGAAAAACATGAAAAGTTTAGATGTACCCGCTTTTTATTCGGGCGCGTCATGCCCTTGCTAGTAGTAATTGACGTGTTTTTCAATTATTTTTTAGATTTAGCTAAATGTTGATAGTTTGGAATCGTCTATTCAGTACAGAAGTAACTAATGAGTGGAAAAAGTAGAATGCTTACCCGATTAATTGACCAGACTAAGTCCTTATTTTATTCGGCCATTGCCTTTAGTTTGTTGGCCGGAGTTATGAGTATAGCGCTGGTTTCAATCATTAATGAAATTGTTAACAGTGTCGGTGATACTCGTACCCGGTGGCTGATGGGTTTTGCATTGGTGGCGGTATTGAGTTTGATTACACAGGTTGTGTCTTCAATACTTTTTGAGCGTCTGACGGCTCAAGCACATGCGGGCGTTCGTAAGCATGTTGCTGGTAGGGTGCTTGCAGCGGATTACCATCACTTGGAACGGGTTGGAGATGCAAAAATCAAATCAGCATTGACTGAGCACAGCCTAAAGATAGCGGAATTCTTTGTTGGTTTGCCTAGGGTGCTGTCAAGTGCTGTGATGGTTGTGGGTGGTTTGCTTTATATTGCCATTTTATCGCTGCCGTTTTTCTTAATGGCATGTTTTGCCTTGATTCTGGGGTCACTTGGATTCCATTTCATTCATCTAAGGGCGATTTCTTATTTAAAAGATGCTGCAAATGAACAAGACAGGTTGTTTGGGCACTTCGAGTCACTGATTGGTGGTGCGAAAGAAATGCGTTTAAATACGCAGAAGAGATTAGCCTTTTTTGACAATGTGCTTGGGGAATCTATTTTAGGTGTTCAGGAATCCCGCGTAAAAGGCATGTCTATTTTTGTGTTGGCAACCAGCTGGGGGCGGTTTCTTATTTTTGCATTTATTGGTATAGCGATGTGGATTATGGCAGCCGATGGCGCACCGTTGAGGGTTATGACAGGGTTTGCGTTGTTGTTCATATTTATGATGCCCCCACTAGAAGTATTGCTACTAAATATACCGGCGCTAAACTTTGCGAAGATATCTGCAGGTCATATTGAGGATGTTTGTCAGCAGCTTGTTGATGATGAAAAGTCAGCAAATGAAACAATTGAATCATTTGAATTGTTGGAGTTAACATCCGTGCGGCATCGCTACTATCATGAGCAAAGTGATGATTACTTTACCTTAGGGCCCGTAAGCCTGAATTTTTCACCGGGGGAATTGGTATTTCTTGTTGGTGGAAACGGCAGTGGGAAAACAACACTAGCGAAGCTTTTGGTTGGGTTGTATGTTCCAGAGGAAGGGAAGGTTACGCTAGATGGTAAGTTGATTAATAACGAAAATAGAGATCAATATCGTCAGTTGTTTTCTGCTGTTTTTTCTGATTTTTATTTATTTGAGAAACTATTAGAGGACCAGCATGTAGACTTAGACAGTGTCGGAAATGAACTAATATCCAAACTTAATCTTCAACATAAAGTGCAGATTAAAGACGGGGGATTTACTTCACGAAGTCTATCTCAAGGCCAACGTAAGCGTTTGGCACTAATTGTTTCTTATCTCGAAGATAGGCCATTCTTGTTGTTTGATGAATGGGCGGCGGATCAGGATCCATCATTTAAGGATGTGTTTTATCATCATTTGCTACCTGAATTAAAGGAGCAGGGTAAAACAATATTCGTTATTTCCCATGATGATCGATATTTCCATTTGGCGGATAGGGTTTTGAAAATGGAAAATGGGCAATTAGTTGATTTTAACGATGCAGATAAAACAAAGCACGAATGTTTAGAGCGGGGCAAAGAAATTCCTGTGTTGAGTATGGATAAAGAGTTGGCGGTATAGAAGTATATTGCCCATTTTTCAGTTTTTTAAGGGTAAGAATTTATAATTATTTTTAAGGATGGGTAAAGAAATGAAAAAATCTATAGAGTCTGATATATATGATTTAATAGGGGTTGGTTTTGGCCCGTCTAATATAGCATTAGCAGTGGCTATTGATGAAAGATCGAAGTTGCAAGGTAATTTGAAATCGTTATTTCTTGATAAGCAAAGTGATTATAGCTGGCACGGAAATACGCTGGTTTCACAGAGTGAGTTGCAAATTTCCTTTTTAAAGGACTTGGTTTCACTAAGAAATCCAACGAGCCCTTATACATTTGTAAATTACCTTCATACACAAGGAAGACTTATAGATTTTATTAATTTGGGAACATTCTATCCGTGCAGAATGGAATTCAATGACTACCTGCGTTGGGTGGCGGGACATTTCTCTCAGTCAAGTAGCTATGGTGAAGAGGTAGTCTCAATTGAGCCGATATTTAAGCAGGAAAAGGTCAATGAATTACGAGTTGTTTCTCGTGATGCGTTGGGCAATCAGTATGAAAAAACAGCACGCTCTGTGGTGCTTGGGAGTGGGGGGACGCCGAGTATTCCTGAGGAATTTAAAGGATTAAAGGATGATGGTCGAGTATTTCACCATTCTCAATACTTGCAGCGTATGTTGACTCAGCCTTGCGCTAAAGGAAAGTCGATGCGTATTGCAATTGTTGGAGGTGGACAAAGTGCAGCTGAGGCTTTTATAGATCTTAATGATAGTTATCCGTCGGTGCAAGTGGATATGATTATGCGAGCATCAGCGTTGAAGCCTGCTGATTCAAGTCCATTTGTGAACGAAATATTCTCCCCAGATTTTACTGACGTGATTTATAACCTGGCTCCTGAAGATAGAGAAGGCTTAGTTAATGAATATCACAATACAAACTACTCGGTTGTAGATATTGAACTAATTGACCGTATTTACTCTATTTTTTATCGTCAGAAAGTTTCCGATCTGCAGCGTCATGCATTTCATTGCTTAACATCGATTAGTAGCGCAGAGGCTACTGACCAAGGTGTCGAGTTAAGTTTACGTAATATGGCAGATGGGACTGATAGCACAAAGCAGTATGATCTTGTGATTTTGGCGACGGGTTATAAGCGAAAGCACTACAAAAAGCTGTTGGCTCCTATGGCTGAATATTTGGGGGATTTTGAGGTTGGCCGTGATTATCGTATTAAAACGGATGAACGCTGTGATGCTGCCTTGTATATGCAAGGGTTTTGTCAGTCTACACATGGTCTGAGTGATACGTTGCTGTCTGTTTTGGCGATTAGATCTGATGAGATAGCTGAGTCCTTGTATACACATTTGATTAAACAGCAATCCGGAGAAATGTTTTCTAGCTCGATTTTGGACACAGTAGAGTAAGCGAATACTTGGTAATTAGTTATAAATGTACAGTTACAATATTTTTGAGATATAGATATCAAAGGGTTTTTTGAAATGAGTTTTGATAATGAAAATGCAACATTTCGAGTGTTAGTTAATCACGAAGAGCAATATTCACTTTGGCCTGAGTATAAGACAATTCCTGGCGGGTGGCGTGATTCCGGATTCTTGGGGGATAAAGCAGCATGTCTCGAATATGTAAATAATAATTGGACTGATATGCGGCCGTTGAGTTTGCGAAAATTCATGCAGAAATCTACAGAATCTTTTGTGAACTGATAGTTATGCGCTGCCTTCCTAGCGAGGGAGGTAGTGCTTTTAGAATAAATATTTTACCTCTTGTTACCATAGATTTCTTGCGGATATCAAAAAGTAGAAATAGTTAGTTGATACCGTAATAGCCACATTACGAATGGTTTTCCTGTATTCGAATATGCCATATTTAGATGATTGGATATACATAAAGGAATTACGTTAGGGAATTGTATGAAACGCACCAACATTTTATTAGCAATGGGAGGAGGGGTTCAAATCAAGAGAATGAGGGCTTTGTTACTATTAGTTTTATGGGGGGGGCAATCTGTAGTTTGTGCCGAAGAGGTGTTTGATTTTGGTTCTAATGTGTTAACACTAGATACTTTGAAAATAGTAGATTCATTCCCAACTGAAAAAGCGGAAGGCCCTGTCGATGGATATGCAGCTAAGCGTAGTTCTTCTGCTACGAAAACCGATACCGCCATATTAAAGACACCCCAATCAATTTCAGTTGTGAGTAAGGAACAGCTTGAGGCCAGAAACGTAACAACGGTAGAGGAAGCGATTCGCTATACGCCCGGTGTAAGCGTCCCGAATGGTTATGATCCTCGTTATGATTGGTTAAGCTTGCGAGGTTTTTCCTCTTCAAGTCTTGTTTATAGAGATGGTCTTAAACTTACGTCAAGTTATTTTGGTAGTGCGCGGGTTGACCCTTATATGTTGGAGCGTGTAGAGGTGATTCGCGGTCCGATGTCAGTGCTGTACGGGCAGGGGTTACCCGGGGGATTTGTTAATGCTGTGACAAAAAAACCGGCTTACGATCCATTACAAGAAGTAAGAATAGATGTAGGTTCAAACAACTTTGTAAAGCTTGGAGGTGATTTTGGTGGCCAGTTAGATGATCTTGGTGATGTGCTTTATCGGTTGACGTTAGCGGGTAGCGAGACCGATACACAGGTCGACGAAAATTATCAAGAGCGCTTCTTTATTGCGCCATCAATATCTTGGCATATCAACAGCCGTTCTGATTTGACGTTATTTTCTTCCTATCAAAAAGATGACATCGTTAGTAGCTTTAACATACATACCTCGTCATATATGCCGGATCTTGTTGGCCGATTCGAAAAGGTGGCCAAATCGGTAGCAGGTATTTTTGGAGTAGATTTTTCAATACCTACTTACGATATAGAGCGAGACTTTTTTATTGGTGAGCCTGATTTTGACCAATTTAATAGGGTTTATTCATCGCTAGGCTATGAGTTTGTGCATGTTTTTAATGATGCTTGGTCATTTAAACAAAAATTCAGGTTTGATGATATTTCGCTAGATTATGACGTAATAAACACAATATTTGGAAATGTTGTTGATGGTACGCTACTCCGTAATTCTCTTAGTGTTGAAGAGTCAGTGCAAGGGGTGGGGCTAGATAGTTTTTTTCAGGGGGATTTTTTATTGGCTGGCATGGATCATACATTGCTGTTGGGCGTCGATGTAAAAATATCTCGTGCGGATGAGGTTCGTTTTGATGGTAATGCCCCGCCTTTGAGTTTTCTAAATCCTCAATATGGACTTCCTATTGATGATCTAACTTTAACCTATGATAGAGAGGTTGACAGTCATCAGGTTGGTGTTTATTTACAAAGTCAACTGGATGTGACTGCGCATCTACAGATGACGCTTGGTGGTCGTTATGACAAATTCAGCAATGATTCGAGTGGGGAGCGAACTAGTTCTGGAGAATATGTTGAATTTGATAATAGCTATAGTGATACAGCGTTCTCTGGTCGTGCAGGTTTTCTCTATCTCTTTGATGATGGCCTGGCACCTTACATTAGTTATAGCGAATCATTTAATCCAACCACAGATACGAATGAGTTGACTGGTGAAGCTTTTGATCCAGAGTTTGGTGAACAAATTGAGTTGGGTCTAAAATATCAGCCTCGGGACTCAGGCAGTTTCTTCGCAATGGCTGTTTACGATTTAACAAAAAAGAATGTGATTGTAAGTGACCAAAACAACGTTAAATATCAAACTGGGGAAATTAATGCCCTTGGTTTTGAAATGGAGGCAATGTTAAGTTTAGGATGGGGGCTGGATCTTAGAGCAAACTATACCTATACAGATGCCAAAGTAACAAAAACACTGAGAGCATGGGAAAAGGGGACACCTGTTTCACAGCAACCGAAGAGTAGTGCCGGGTTGTGGCTCGATTATACGAAACGATCAGGAATGCTTCGTGGAATGGGAATGGGAGTGGGGTTGCGATATACCGGGGAGAGTCGATATACACAAGATGTGACGACGGTATTCGATGCAAAAGCACAAATCGAGGCATTTGTACCCGCGGAATATGGCGCGATTTTTGATTTGGTTGAACCATTATTGGATAACGTTATTGGAGACCCTATTGTCACGGGAAAGAGCGAAAGTTATACCTTAATGGATATGAGTATGCACTATCAAACCGGGGGGCTAAAACTTGCGATGAATATTAATAATGTTCTCGATAAAGAGTATGACGCGTCCTGTGATGCGTTTACGTGTTTTTATGGGTATGGTCGAGAGATTAAGAGTAGTGCCACGTACAGTTGGTAATACCTTTGGTAAACCATATATGAAGTGAAATTTACAACTGATCGATAACTGTTGAGTGTAATGCAATAAAGGTATTACGTTGACCAACGCGGAATGAATTATGAGTAATGGTAAGTTAGTTATAGCACAACGTTTTATGAAATTGCCGGCTGAGAAACGAAAGTCATTTCTCGAGGCGCTAAAAAGTAAAAATTTGGATTTTGCTAATTTACCTATAGTTCCACAAGAAAACGGTACTGTCTCCACATTGTCTTATGCGCAGCAACGACAATGGTTTCTTTGGAAATTAGACTCAGAAAGTACGGCTTACCACATATCTCTTGGGCTGAGGTTGCGTGGTGATTTAAATATCGATGCGTTTCGCGACAGTATTAAAAAATTGGTTTTTCGCCATGACATTGCTCGCACTCAATTTTATGCTAATGATTTGGGGTTACCCGAACAACGAGTAGTGTCAGAATTATCTGTTGATGTCCCCTGTGTAGATTTACGAAATATTGAGCATCCAGAAGAAGCTGCTGAAGGTTACATTAACGATTTAATCAACAAGCCTTTTGATTTGCAACAGGATCCGCTTTTGCGAGTGTCACTCTTTAGGGTAAGTGACAATGAGCATCTGATGGTTAATGTGATGCATCATATTGTTTCTGATCATTGGTCAATGCAAATAGTATTAGCGGAATTTGTACAACAATATCAAGCATGGATGCAAGGTGACGTCGCTAGTTTGCCAGAAATGCCCATTCAGTATTCAGATTATGCAATATGGCAAAGAAATTGGATGGAGGCAGGGGAACAAGAGCGTCAACTGTCGTATTGGACAGGATTGCTAGGTAATGAACATCCGGTGTTGTCGTTGCCAACGGATTTTTTTCGTGATCCAGAAGTTGAATATAAAGCTGTGGAGTATGGTGTTAACTTTCCAGAGGCGTTGGATAAAAACCTAAGAGGTTTTGCACGTAGTAAGAATATGACGCCTTTTATGGTTTTTCTGACCGCATTTCAAATATTATTATATCGTTATACGGGGCAAGAGAGTATTCGTATCGGCATTCCAAATGCCAATAGGCATCGAGAGGAAACGGCTGGCGTTATTGGTTTTTTCGTAAATACTCAAGTCTTTCCTGTACAAATTTGTGGTTCTATTTCTTTTGATGATCTACTCGATCAATGCAAGGAAATAACGCAAGGTGCGCAGAAGCATCAAGATTTACCCTTTGATATTCTTGTTGATGCATTAAACCTAGAACGGAGTCTAGGTCATAACCCTTTGTTCCAGGTGATGTTTAATCACTTAGGACACGTTGGTAAAAAGACGCATGATATTCAAGGTCTGGAAGTCAGTTCACTAGAATTAGACAAGGGGTGTGCGCAATTTGACCTGACTTTAGAAACGCAAGCGTCATATGATGGCAAGTTATCGGCAATGTTTCGGTATGCAAAGGGGTTATTTAAGTTAGATACTATCGAGCGTCTTGCCGATCGTTACATTTCGATATTGAATCAGATGGTTCTTGATTCTAGTGTGGCGATCGGTGAGTTTGATATTCTTTCGGATCAGGAACGTCAACAGCTTTTTACGTTGGGTAGAGGTACTAAACCTAGTGTTGATCGAACTTCAATTCTAGAGGTGATTTCTGCCATGGGAGGGCGTGACCCTCACAAGGCAGCGGTTATAGAAGGGGATTCAGAACTCTCTTATCACCAACTTGAGGAACAGTCGAATCAATTAGCGCAGTATTTGCTAGCGCAGGGCGTTAAACCCGAAATGCATGTCGGTATCGCATTGCCGAGATGTGTTTCATTATTAGTGGCCTATCTTGGTGTGCTTAAAACCGGAGCAGCCTATGTGCCGTTAGATTTATCCTATCCAGAAAGTCGGTTAGCATATTTGGTTGACGACAGTGAAATGACGCACCTTATATCTGACTCAGATAATGTGCTAGGTTTTGCCGGGTCCGTCTCGCATCATAATATCGTATCTGTTCTCGATTCTCGCTCGTACAATGCGAAAAAGCCCGTTGGTATTAAGGTGTCCGCGGGTAATACCGCTTATGTTATCTATACCTCCGGTTCCACAGGACAGCCCAAAGGCGTGCAAATTACCCGTGGTGCGATTGCAATGCACTGCAAAGGTATTGGTCAGCGTTATGGTATGTCAGAAACATCACGAGAAATGATTTTTATGTCGTTCTCTTTTGATGGTGCGCATGAGCGTTGGATGACGGCATTAAGTCATGGCGGTAGTGTAATTCTTCGCGGTGAAGACATGTGGACGGTAGAAGAAACCTATAACCGACTACATCACCATGCTGTGACAGAGGTTACTTTCCCTCCAGTATATTTAAAGCAGTTAGCCGAGCACGCGAATGCAGTAGGTAATCCACCCGCAGTGAGAACCTATTGCTTTGGTGGTGATGCGATGTCTCGGGAAAGTTTTGATTTGGCGCGCCATGCATTAAAACCTAAATACTTCAAAAATGGTTATGGCCCTACAGAAACGGTTGTGACTCCGTTGTTGTGGGATGCAAGATCGGATACTGAAATTGTAGAAGGTTATGCTCCAATTGGTGTCCCTGTCGGTGAACGTACGGCTTATGTATTAAATCAAGATTTAAGCCTCACGTTACCCGGAGCGATTGGCGAGTTATATTTAGGAGGAGAGCTAGGTCTTGCGCGAGGTTACCTACGCCGTCCGGATCTAACGGCAGATCGCTTTGTTGCCAACCCTTTTGTTAGTCCAGATTGTCGTCAGGGCGAACGATTGTACCGAACGGGAGACCTTGTTCGTTGGAACACTGAGGGTCAGTTAGAATATTTGGGGCGAATAGATCATCAAGTTAAGATTCGCGGGTTTCGTATTGAATTGGGAGAAATTGAGTCCCAATTGTTGGCACAAGAAGGGATAAAACAAGCGGTTGTTGTTGCAGATGAAGGCACCTCAGGGACGCGATTGGTTGCATACATCTCATTGACTGCGGGAAGTTCACTGAATAATTCCACTGTCAGGAGTGTGCTCGGGGAAAGTTTGCCTGATTATATGGTTCCTGCGGTTGTTATGGTGTTGGATGCTCTACCGGTCAATAACAACGGGAAAATTGATCGAAAAGCGCTACCGGATGCTGTGTTTGAAAGCGCTATTGAATATGAAAAGCCGGTAGGAGGTGTTGAAGAAGACCTGGCAGAAATTTGGAAACAGGTGTTGGGTGTTGATCGGGTAGGGCGCTTTGATAACTTCTTTGAGTTAGGCGGAGATTCAATTATTAGCCTGAAAGTAATTTCTCAAGCTCGAACGAAAAAAATTCACTTGGAAGTGCGTCAGATTTTTCAATGTCAAACTATTCAGTCTTTAGCTGAAGCAATTTCAACACAAGATAGCTCTGCGCTGAGTCAACACACAATTGAAAAATTAGCTGAACCTTCAAGCGTTTTGTCGTTTGCGCAGCAGCGTCAGTGGTTTTTGTGGAAGTTGAACCCAAAAAGCGATGCATACCATATTTCAGGAAGCTTACGACTGATTGGTGATTTGAATAAAGGCGCATTAGAGGAAAGTTTTTCCTATTTGGTATCCCGTCATACGTCGTTACGTACTGTCTTTAAGGAAGATAATGAGGGGAATAGTTGGCAAGAAGTATTGCCAGAAGCTGGCTTAGCTCTGGTGTATCAAGATCTAGCCGACCTATCTGAAAACGATAAGGAAACCGAAACAGATCGAGTGGTCGCGGAATTAACGAAAAGACCATTCGATTTGACCACTGGCCCTTTGATACGCGTAGGCTTGCTGAAATGTGAGAAAAACGAGCACCTCCTTGTTGTGGTTATGCATCATATTATCTCTGATGCTTGGTCAATGGAGATAATCACTCGAGAATCGATGACGAGCTATTATCATCTTGCTTCTGGACAGCCAATACTCTTGGCTCCCATTGATATTGATTATTCGGATTACGCGCAATGGCAGCATGATTGGTTTACCGCTGAAGAAGAAAAGAAGCAATTGGATTATTGGACGTCACAGTTAGGCGATGAACATCCCGCTTTATCATTGGCAACAGATTTACCTCGGCGTTCGGATGGGGTGTATACAACAAGCAATCACTTCGTTGATTTATCACCTACGCTAAGTTCTCAGTTGCAACAATTTTCTAAGGATAATGGACAAACATTATTTTCGGTGTTGTTGGCAAGTTGGCAGTTATTGTTGAATCGCTATAGTGGGCAGAGTGACATTCGTGTGGGTGTGCCGATTGCAAATAGACATAATGCTCAGACACAAGATGTAGTGGGTTTCTTTATTAATACGCAGGTTATGCGTACGCTTATAACACCGGATATGTTGGTCAGTGACGTGCTTGGCAAAGTTAAAGAGGCGGTGGTCGGCGCCCAGGCCTATCAAGATCTGCCTTTTGAGAAATTGGTTGATGCGTTGCAACTTGATAGGAATTTGGGGCACCAACCACTATTTCAGGTGATGATGAGTCATCGTCGAGAAGACGATGCCAGTATGGTTTCACTAACAGGGCTTGAAATTGAAACGGTTGCCTTAAGTGGTCAAAATACACAATTTGATTTGGTGTTGTACACACATGAAAAATCCGATAAACGAATTGGCTTTGAGTTGACGTATGCGAGCGAGCTATTTAGTAACGGTCGGATAACGGAATTTTCAGATTTTTATGTCGGTATTTTGGAAGGCATACTGTCAAAGTCAGATGAGATGGTGTCTGAGTTTATCCGCTTAGATGCAAAAACAGAATTAGACATTATTCGACAGTGTAGCAATACAAATACACACCCGTATAAAAATACAATACACGAAGTTATCGCACAGCAGTCAGTTATATCGTCGAACGAGATAGCACTGATATTTGAGGGGGATTCTCTTACCTATTCGACATTAAATAAACGATCAAATCAACTTTCCCATTATCTGATATCCGAGAATGTTAAACCCGAGGATAAAGTCGGTATCGCACTAGATCGTAGTATTGAAATGGTGATTGGCTTACTAGCAATAATGAAGGCTGGTGCTGCTTATGTGCCAATAGACCCTTCATTACCCGTGGGTAGAATGGAATATATAATTGACAATAGTGGCTTGTCATTATTGTTAAGTCATAGCCATTTGTTTGATCGGTTACCCATTATTAACACGGTCAATAATGTTGTTACTATTGTTGAGTTGGATCGTCTGGATAGCCATAGCTATTCTGACGTCAACCCGGATGTGGCGTTAATACCGGAAAGCGTTGCGTATGTCATCTATACATCTGGTTCTACAGGCCAGCCTAAAGGCGTAGCTAATACACACAAAGCAATTTATAACCGGCTTGCTTGGATGCAGCAAGCATATCAACTTACAAAAAATGATAATGTACTTCAAAAAACCCCTTTTGGATTTGATGTGTCAGTGTGGGAGTTTTTTTGGCCTTTGATGTACGGAGCCAAACTTGTTGTTGCTAGTCCGGGTGTGCACCAAGACCCTAAAAAACTTATCGACCTGATTTCTGAACGAGAGATTTCAACACTGCATTTTGTACCGTCAATGCTTCAGGCTTTTATAGCAGAAGTCGATGCGGCTACATGTACCTGTATTAAAACTATTGTTTGTAGTGGTGAAGCGTTAGCTGCAGAGGTGCAATCAGAAGCATTGCGTAAACTGCCTCAAGCAAAACTCTATAATTTGTATGGCCCAACAGAGGCGGCTATTGATGTCACTCATTGGACTTGCGATGGTGATGCAGAGCGCTCAGTGCCTATCGGTAGCCCTATATCTGACACATCTACGTTGGTGTTGGATAGTAGTTTGAATATAGTGCCTCGCGGTGTTGTTGGCGAGTTGTACCTTGGTGGTATAGGGCTAGCTCGGGGATACGTAAATCGAGCAGATTTAACAGCAGAACGGTTTATTGCTAACCCATTTAGTAGTACTCATTTTGATGGGGGAGAACGATTATATCGTACGGGTGACCTTGCTCGGTGGAATACCAATAATCAATTAGAGTATTTAGGCCGAATTGATCATCAAGTGAAAATTCGAGGATTCCGTATTGAATTGGGAGAGATAGAAGCCCAATTGCTGGCTCAGAGAGACATACAGGAAGCAGTGGTCGTAGCTGGTGAAGGCCCTTCCGGGACCCGGCTAATCGCTTATATCTCCTTGATTCACGAATCAGATATTGAAAGTGAGACGATTAAAAATGTATTGAGTGAAGAGGTGCCTGACTACATGGTGCCTACTCGAATTATTGTCTTAGAGAACTTACCTCTTAGTAATAATGGAAAAATCGATCGTAAAGCGCTGCCAAAAGTTACTTTTGAAAGTACAACGGCATATGCCAAGCCAGAAGGGGAAGTTGAAAAGAGGCTGGCTGAGATTTGGCAAAAAGTCTTGGATGTTGGTGTTGTTGGTAGATTTGATAACTTTTTTGACCTTGGTGGGGACTCTATTGTTAGCTTGCGGGTCATTTCTCAAGCACGCACTAAGGGTTTGCATGTAGAAGTACGTGATATATTTGAGAACCAAACGCTTGAAGCGTTAGCAGAAGTGATATCTCAACAAGATGAAGGCAAGTTAAGTACCCATACGATAGATAAACTAGCAGAACCATCCAAACTGTTGTCTTTTGCGCAGCAACGACAATGGTTTTTATGGAAGTTATCTCCAAAAAGTAACGCTTACCATATACCTGCGATTTTGCAATTGACAGGTCAATTAGATATCGATGCGTTAGAGAAGAGTTTTTCAAACTTAATTGCACGCCATGAATCTTTACGAACTATTTTTAAAGAAGATGAGCAGGGAGAAAGTTGGCAAGAGGTTTTGCCTGAAGCATTGTTTTCAATCGAGCATTCGGATTTACGCGAATATAAGAACGATGTTTTATCGGAAGTATTTCAAGAAAAACAGAGTGGGGTAATCTCTACTTTAACGCAAACCCCTTTTGACCTGGGCAAAGGGCCTTTGTTACGCGTTGGTCTGCTAGCGTTGTCCGAGAACAAACATCAACTTATAGTGGTGATGCACCATATTATTTCTGATGCATGGTCAATGGAAATCATTACCCGTGAATCCATGGCGCATTATTATCAATTGGTATCCAATACACCGTTAATGTCATCACCGATTGATATCCGTTATTCTGATTATGCCGCATGGCAGCATGATTGGTTTTTGGGCGAAGAAGAAAAACGTCAAATGGATTATTGGCTTGCCCAATTAGGTGATACGCACCCCGTATTATCAGTGCCTACCGATTATCCGCGAACGGTAGAAGGTGTTTACACAACGCAAGTACTCGCGTTGGATTTTTCGGACGATCTTAGTCAACAGTTGAACCGCTATGCTAAATCAGAAAGCCAGACAGTATTCTCTTTGTTGTTAGCTGGTTGGCAGTTGTTGTTAAACCGCTATACAGGATTGAACGATATTCGTGTTGGTGTGCCTATTGCTAATAGGCATCATGCGCAAACGCAAGACTTGGTAGGGTTTTTTATTAATACGCAAGTTATGCGTACGGTTATTCTCCCGCAAATGACGGTTAATGATGTCAGGCTGAGTGTTAAAGAAGCAGTTTTGGGCGCGCAAGCACATCAAGATTTACCTTTTGAGAAATTGGTAGATGCGTTAAATCTTGACCGAAATCTAGGGCAGCAACCTTTGTTTCAGGTGATGATGAATCATCAGCGTATTCGAAATAACGATGTTGTTGGTCTGCCAGATCTGGCTGTAGAAAGCATTCCACTGGATGGTCAGAATGCACAATTTGATTTGGTACTTAATACACAAGAAAAAGATGGCAATCAATTTGGTGTTGAATTCACCTACGCTAAAGAACTATTCTCCCCTGAAACCATCGCATTGTTAGCCGAACGATATATTACGGTTATTGCCACGTTTATTGATGACCCAGATACCTTAGTTTGTGATTGTGATTTGTTATCGCTGCAAGAAAACCAACGACTGATGGCGCTGGGGCGAGGTACAGACCCATGCTCGAATGGCACCCCAATCGTCGACGTGATTTCTGCAATGGGAGAGATCCACCCCCATAAGTCAGCTGTTATCGAAGGAGATGCAGAGCTTACATATCTCCAACTTGAAGAACAATCGAATCAAGTAGCGCATTACTTGTTAGCTCAGGGTGTTAAACCAGAAATGCATGTTGGCATTGCATTGCCGAGGTGTATTTCTTTATTGGTCGCTTATCTTGGTGTTCTAAAAACCGGGGCGGCCTATGTACCGTTAGATTTATCCTATCCAGAAAGTCGGTTAGCATATTTGGTTAACGATAGTGAAATGGCTCACCTTATATCTGATTCCGATAGTGTGTTAGGTTTTGCTAAGTCTGTTACGCATCACAATATCGTATCGATTATTAGCTCTTATTCACACTCTCAATCTCAATCATACAGTGTAGAAAAGCCTGTTGGCATAAGTGTGTCAGCAGATAATACCGCTTATGTTATCTATACCTCGGGTTCCACTGGGCAGCCTAAAGGCGTGCAAATTACCCGTGGAGCGATTGCAATGCATTGTAAAGGTATTGGGCAGCGCTATGGGATGTCAGAAGCATCACGAGAAATGATTTTTATGTCGTTCTCTTTTGATGGGGCACACGAGCGTTGGATGACGGCGTTAAGTCATGGTGGTAGTGTCATTCTACGTGGTGAAGACATGTGGACGGTAGAAGAGACTTATAACCGATTACATCACCATGCTGTGACAGAGGTTACTTTTCCTCCCATATATTTAAAGCAGTTAGCAGAGCATGCGAATGCAGTCGGAAACCCACCCGCAGTGAGAACGTATTGCTTTGGTGGTGATGCGATGTCTCGGGAAAGTTTTGATTTAGCGCGCCATGCCTTAAAACCTAAGTACTTCAAAAATGGGTATGGCCCAACAGAAACGGTTGTGACCCCGTTGTTGTGGGATGCGGGATCGGATACTGAAATTGTAGAAGGTTATGCCCCTATCGGTGTTCCCGTCGGTGAACGTACGGCTTATGTATTAAATCAAGATTTAAGTCTCACGTTACCCGGAGCGGTTGGTGAGTTGTATTTGGGAGGAGAGCTAGGTCTTGCGCGAGGTTACCTACGTCGCCCTGATTTAACAGCAGATCGTTTTGTTGCCAACCCCTTTGTTAGTTCAGATTGTAGTCAGGGCGAACGGTTGTACCGAACAGGAGATCTTGTTCGTTGGAACACTGAGGGTCAATTAGAATATTTGGGGCGAATAGATCATCAAGTTAAGATTCGAGGGTTTCGTATTGAATTGGGAGAAATTGAATCCCAATTGTTGGCTCAAAAAGGCATAAAACAAGCCGTTGTTGTTGCAGGTGAAGGGCCCACAGGGACGCGGTTAGTTGCCTATATCTCATTGTCTCAAGAAAGCTCACTGGATAATTCCAGTGTCAGGAGTGTGCTCGGCGAGAATCTACCTGATTATATGGTACCTGCGGTTGTCATGGTATTAGATGCTTTACCGGTAAATAACAACGGAAAAATTGATCGAAAAGCGTTGCCTGAAGCTGTATTTGAAAGCGCAGCGGAGTATGAAGTTCCAGAAGGAACAACAGAAGTAGACCTAGCGGAAATTTGGAAAAATGTACTGGGTGTAGATCGTGTTGGGCGCTTCGATAACTTCTTTGAATTGGGCGGAGATTCAATTATTAGTTTGCAGATTGTTGCTCGCATGCGCCAATCGGGATATTTGCTTACTCCTAGGCAAATGTTTGAAAAGCAAAGCATTGCTGAATTAGCTGCAGTGCTTGTTCGTAGTGAGGATATTTTCGATATCGTACAAAATGTGTCGGGGGTGGTCGACTTATTGCCGATTCAGCAATCGTTCTTTACGACGGAATTGACGGAACGCTCACATTGGAATCAGGCGGTATTGCTTTGTAGTCAAGATAGGTTAGATATAGGAGCCGTACAACGAGCGATAGAAGCGGTTGTGGAACTTCATGATGCTTTACGACTTCGTTACTCACGTCTAGAGTCTGGAGCCTGGGTGCAGGCATACCAAGACTATAATATTGATATGTGTCGTGACTATCTTTGGACGAATGATGTGGCGATTGCCGGTATCGAAGGCGTTTGTCAGGAAGCGCAGTGTAGCCTTGATATTACACAAGGGCCGCTTATGCGAGTGGTTGCTATGCAGGTTGAGGATGGTAGCGCACGTCTGTTTTTTGCGATTCATCATTTAGTCATCGACGGTGTTTCATGGCGAATTTTGCTAGAAGACTTTCAAACGGCCTATTATCAGCTGGTCAATGGTCAGTCTGTTGCACTTCCTTCCAAAAGCAGTAGTTATCAGCAGTGGGCCAAGGAAATTACAGAATATCCAACACATTATTCTCACGAGTATGAGTATTGGACAACATTGCTTGGCGCGAGTAATGAGCTACCAAAAGATGATACAACAATAAGTAACCCTGAAAGCAAGGGAAAACAAACTCTCGGTGTTCAGCGTATTACTATTGGTTTGGATAAAGAGAAAACAGAGGCGCTGTTACAAGATGTACCTGCCGCTTATCGTACCCAGATTAATGACGTGTTATTAACGGCATTGTCTCGTGCATTACATCAGTGGACGGGGGAGCCAAGAGTTTTAATTGATCTTGAGGGGCATGGAAGAGAAGACATAAATGCACGAATTGATTTAAGTCATACTGTTGGGTGGTTTACGAGTTTGTTTCCTTTGGCGCTTGATGGACGCGGAACCTATGCGGAAGGCTTAACACGCGTTAAAGAAGACTTACGATCCCTACCGAACAAAGGGGTTGGGTTTGGCGCATTTAAGTACTATGGGTCACAAGAGCAAAAAGATACATTAGCCTTGTTGCCAGCTGCACAGGTCGTTTTTAATTACCTCGGTCAAATGGATAACAGCTTCAATGAAGCAAGTCTTTGGCAGCCAGCAGAAGAGAAGACAGGAAATGCAACAGCACTAAGTACACCATTAAGCCATGCAGTTTCTATAAATGGAGGGATTTTGGGTGGAGAGCTTACGTTGGAAATTGCCTATCATTCTGATGACTTCAATCAGGCCACCGTTGAAATGTTTGGCTCACTATTTACTAAAGAGCTGCAAGAATTAATTGCGCACTGTACCTCAGGGGTGAGGGGGTTAACTCCCTCCGATGTCCCACTTTCTAAACTTGATCAGGGTGAAATTGATGCGTTGTCTTTGGATGTCGCAAATATAGATGATATTTACCCATTGTCGCCGATGCAAAAGGGAATGTTGTTCCATAGTTTGTATGCGCCGGAAGGTACGGCATATCTAAATCAACTTCGATTAGATATGGCGGACTTGGACGAGGAAAAGTTCAAAGCAGCCTGGCAGCAGGTAGGGAATCGTCATGGTGTCTTGCGCACAGGGTTTATTACTGATCGTGAGGAGCCTTTGCAGTACGTAGCTAAATCCGTAGAGATACATTGGCGCTCTCTTGATTGGTGTAATAAAACAATTGATGATCTTGCTGTTGGTCATGAGGTAGCGTTAGCTGCATTAGCAAAGTCTCAGCTAGAGCAAGGTTTAGCATTAGAAGAGCCTGGGCTGTCTCGTGTTATTGTTATTCAATTAACTGATAATACTCACCACCTAATCTGGACGAACCATCATTTATTATCCGATGGATGGAGTTTGTCACGCCAGATGGGTGAAGTGTTGATGGCATATGAAGGCCATACGTTACCGCCTGTGCAATCGCAATATAGAGATTATATAGCCTGGTTGGAAAAACAAAACCACCAAGAGAACCTAATTTACTGGCAACAACAGGTCGATTTATTAGATGCCCCGACGTATTTGTCCGGCGCACTATCTGATGGAAAGCCCGTTGAGCAACAAAGTAATGTCGAGCAGAAAAGTACCGTCGATAAAACCTACGAAGAGTATGCAATTTCGTTAAGTGAACAGGACACTGAAAGGCTTCAGGCTTTTAGTCAGAACAATCACGTTACTGTGAATACCTTAGTGCAAGGTATTTGGTCTTTGTTAATTAGCCGATATACAGGTCAAGACAATGTCTGTTTTGGTGCGACAACATCGGGAAGGCCCACAGATCTACCGTTTGCTGAAGAAAGTTTGGGTATGTTTATTAATACCATTCCAGTGATTACTGAAATAAAGCCCGGCATGGAGGTTAGGAATTGGTTGCAGGAGTTGCAGCGCATTAGTTTGAACAGTCGCGATTATGAATATACTCCGCTGTATGATATTCAGAAGCTTGCGGCTAAACGTATGGAGCTTGGGAAAGAAGGATTGTTTGATAACATCCTAGTATTTGAGAACTACCCCATTGCAGAAACAATGAAGGAGGTTGCCCCCAAGAAAACACAGTTCGCAATTAGGGACATCCGCGAGGAAACTAATTTCGCCCTAACGGTATTGTTTAGTTTGGCAGAGGGTGGGACTCTCAATGTTGGTTGCAAACATGACTTATCTGTTATTAGTCGAAAGGTAATCGTTAAGTTATTCACTCAGTTCACCCATGGGCTGATGAGCCTTACTCAGGGAGAAACTCAGTATGTATCAGACGTAGAGTTTGTGACTCAAGAAGAGCGAGCTGCCTTATATAAGAACAGTATCAACGAGCACAACTTTACTTATGAAAAGCCTATCCATGCTTGCATTACGGAGCAAGCAACAAAAACACCAGAAGCCATAGCCCTTATATTTGAGAATAAAGCATTAAGTTATGCAGAGTTAACTACCGAATCCAATCGATTGGCGCATTACTTAGTATCAAAAGGGGTGCGACCTGAGGATAGTGTTGGAATAGCTGTCGAACGTAGCGTCGAAATGGTGGTCGGTTTATTGGCGATCATCAAAACGGGAGCGGCCTATGTTCCTATAGACCCGGCACTGCCATCTGCTCGTATGGAATACATAATCGATAACAGTGGTCTAACGTTGTTATTGAGTCAGTCTCATATAGAAAATACGCTGCCTGGTAAGAATAAAATACCAGGGGTTAGCGTTATTTCGTTAGATACACTCGATACTCAGGGGCACTCGAAAACTGACCCTGAAGTTGCATTGTCCTGTGAAAGTGCAATGTATGTTATTTATACCTCTGGGTCGACAGGTCAACCAAAAGGGGTCGTGAATACTCATGGTGCGTTGTATAACCGCCTTTCCTGGATGCAAGAGGCCTACGGTTTAACAGAAAATGATAACGTTCTGCAAAAAACGCCATTTGGGTTTGACGTGTCAGTGTGGGAGTTTTTCTGGCCATTAATGGTAGGTGCTAAATTGGTGGTTGCGAGCCCTGGTATTCATCAGGAGCCGCAAAAACTCATTGATGTAATTAACAACAATCGCATCACAACGCTGCACTTTGTACCCTCAATGTTGCAAGCGTTTATTGTTGAGCCAACAGTGAAAAGTTGCGAGTCGTTAAAAACCATTGTGTGTAGTGGTGAGGCATTACCTGCAGAAGTACAAGCAGATACGTTAAGCAGATTGCCGCAAGCAAACCTTTACAATTTATATGGGCCAACGGAAGCCGCTATTGATGTGACTCATTGGACGTGTAATGGCGATGCAAATAGCGCTGTACCTATAGGTCGTCCGATTTCTGATACATCGACATTTGTATTGGATAGTGCCCTGAATATTGTGCCTCACGGTGTTGTAGGTGAGTTGTATCTTGGTGGTGCTGGATTAGCAAGGGGATATGTTAATCGACCTGGATTAACAGCAGAGCGTTTTGTCGCTAACCCCTTTAGTGACACCACTTCAGAGGTTGGTGGTAGATTGTATCGGACAGGGGATCTAGTACGTTGGAATACTGAAAATCAGTTGGAGTATATTGGAAGAATCGATCACCAGGTCAAAATCAGAGGTTTTCGTATTGAATTGGGAGAAATTGAATCACAATTACTTGTACAACCGGAGGTAAGAGAATCAGTTGTGGTGGCCGATACTGATGGAGCAGGAACACGGTTGGTGGCGTATATTTCGTTAGTAAAAGGCAGCGCCATCAATACTGACATTCTTAAATCTGTTTTAAAAGATGGGCTACCGGAGTACATGGTGCCATCCATTATTATTGAGTTGGACACGCTGCCTTTAAATAATAATGGCAAGATAGATCGCAAGTTATTACCAAAATTAGCTTTTGAGCGGGCGAATGAGTACGTTGCACCTGTAGGGGAGGTAGAAATAACTCTGGCGGAAATTTGGCAGACGGTACTGGGTATTGAAACGGTAGGTCGGATTGATAATTTCTTTGAATTAGGGGGCGACTCGATTATTAGCTTACAAATAGTCGCTCGAGTACGCCAAGCGGGTTATTTGTTAACACCACGACTAATGTTTGAAAAGCAAAATATAGCTGAACTTGCTGCAGGTTTGGTGCGCAGTGAAGATGTGTTTGATATTGAACAAACTGTTTCTGGAGATGTTGACCTTTTACCAATACAACAAGCATTTTTTGAAAAAGACATGGTGGAACGATCCCATTGGAATCAGGCTGTTTTGTTATCCAGCCTGGAAATTTTAGATTCCCACGCTATTCGACAAGCGTTTGATGCCATCATCGAACATCATGATGTGTTGCGTATGAATTACCAGCGCTTAGAATCTGGAGATTGGGGACAACGTTATCAAGAGTACTCTGCGACGCAGTTTGATGACGGCTTGTGGCAGAAAAATGTGACACTTGATGGTATTGAGGCGTTATGTGAACTAGCTCAGAGTAGCCTTGATATTACCGCCGGTCCACTGGTTCGTGTTGTTGCTATGAATGTGGATGATGGTAGCGCACGTCTTCTTTTTGTTATTCATCACTTGGTTGTCGATGGGGTATCTTGGCGTATTTTATTGGAAGACTTCCAAGTCGCTTATCAACAAGCAGTTGTAAAACAATCAGTAGGGTTGCCTCTCAAGAGTAGCAGCTACCAGCGTTGGGCAAAAGAAATGCTGACGTATCCTGCTCAGAATCCAGAGGAATTTCACTATTGGCAATCATTATCTGGTATCAGCGCTAAGCTACCTAAGGACGTGTCTTTTGCGAATGATCATCAAGCGTTAACCTTAGTGGATAGCCGTAGTATTGATGTTGTGTTAAATGCGCAGGAAACCGAAGCATTGTTACAGGATGTCCCCGCAGCGTATCGAACACAAATTAATGATGTGTTATTAACAGCATTAGCGCGGGCACTGGCGGATTGGGTTGGTGAACCCCGAGTACTTATCGATGTAGAGGGGCATGGTCGGGAAGATATTAATGAGAGAATTGATCTGAGTCGTACTATTGGTTGGTTTACTAGCCTGTTTCCAATAGCACTCGATGGTAGCGGTACCCCAGAAGAAGGTTTAAAGCGCGTTAAAGAAGCGCTGCGCGCGTTACCCAATAAAGGCGTTGGATTTGGTGCGTTTAAATATTATGGCTCTGATTCAGAGAAAATGGCGTTATCACAATTGCCAAAAGCGCAACTACTGTTTAACTATTTAGGGCAAATGGATAGTGGGTTTAATAATGAAGGTTTACTGAGCGTAGCGAAAGAATCGGCGGGAAATGCCGTGGGTAGCAATAGGTCTAACGGACATGCAATCGAAATTAACGGTGGAATTCTAGGAGGGGAGTTAACGCTTAATATACGCTATTCACCTGCTGAGTTTACCGATAATAATGTTACAAAATTTGGGAACCTATTGGCAGATGGTTTAAGAAAATTGATTGCCCACTGTACATCGGGGGCAAAAGGCCTAACGCCATCGGATGTACCTTTATCAAAGTTAACTCAGGTGGAACTGGATGCATTGCCGCTAGTGTTGGGTAATATTGAAGATATATACCCATTGTCACCTATGCAACAAGGCATGCTATTTCACAGTTTGTACGCACCGCAGGGCAGTGCGTATCTGAACCAGTTGCGATTAGATATTATTGACCTTGATGAATCCAGGTTTAAAGATGCCTGGCAATATATTGCTAATCGCCATAGCGTGTTGCGCACAGGATTTCTTACAGAAAGAGAGGTGCCGTTACAATACGTAGAGCGTGTTGTTGATCTGCCATGGGTTGTTGAGGACTGGGATGGTTGTGAAAACTCAGAAGAAGAGAATGATGATAAATTAGATGCACTAGCCAACGCTGAGTTGTCGCGGGGGTTAGCGTTGAATCAGGCTGGGTTATCACGGGTTGTTGTTATACGCCTGGATGGGAGTACGCATCATTTGATTTGGACGAATCATCACATATTGTCCGATGGATGGAGTCTCTCTCGTCAAATGGGAGAGGTATTAATGGCTTATGGGGGGCATCAATTACCACCTGTTCAGGGGCAGTATCGAGACTATATTGCTTGGTTAGAATCACGGAATCACGAGGATAACCTGGCGTATTGGAATGAGCAGGTTGAGCAACTGGATAGTGCTACTTATTTGACGGCTGCATTGCCAGTATCTGATGAAGCAGGCCACAAGGAATTTGCATTAACGTTAACGGATGTTCAAACGCAATCATTACAAACGTTCAGTCAGCAGCACCGAATCACTGTTAATACTCTGGTGCAAGGAGCATGGTCGTTATTGTTAAGTCGTTATTCGGGGCAGCGTACGGTTTGTTTTGGTGCGACAACATCAGGACGCCCAACCGATTTGGCTAATGCAGAAGAAACGTTGGGAATGTTTATTAATACCATACCAGTCATTAACGAAATAAAACCCGAATCAACGATTAGTGATTGGTTGAAAGAGCTACAGCTAATCAATTTATCCAATAGAGAGCATGAATATACTGCGTTATCAGATATTCAAAAAATGGCGGAAAAGCGTGTAGGGTTAGGTCAGTCTGGGCTATTTGATAATATTATTGTATTTGAAAACTATCCTATATCCGAAACATTAAAAGAGCTTGTTCCTGGAAAAACACAATTCTCAATCAGAGGTAATCGAGAAGAGACAAACTTCTCTCTTGTGTTAGGCCTTAGTTTGGGTAAGCAGCTGGAGACGAAATTTAGTTATATATCTTCTGATATTTCTTCAACTGCCGTTGAGACAATTGCGAGGCAATTAGTAGGGTTGTTGGAGTCTATGGTATTAGATGGGGATACGAAGTTGTTCCATTTTGATGCCCTATTACCAGAGCAACGTGAGGGACTGATGGTGCAAGCGGAATCTACCGCTATGCCGCATTTACCAATGGTGGAGCGCATTGCATCAATGGGTAGAGCTGATCTTGATAAGGCAGCTGTTATTGAGGGGGATACAACGTTAAGTTATAGGGAGTTAGAGGCGCAATCAAACCGACTAGCCCACTACTTAATTGATCAAGGGGTGTTACCTGAAATGCGTGTGGGTATTGCATTACCGCGAAGTGTTTCACTGCTTACTGCCTATTTAGC
>MAAC01009379.1_pt1 | contig 35725 bp, 45 predicted proteins | sample 1115981 | NCBI WGS metagenome assembly MAAC01 (sample SAMN04961126, study PRJNA320927) | seawater metagenome | isolation source: sample BD02T64 sea water enriched with oil for 64 days | place: USA:Gulf of Mexico | collected 2013-07-27 | reverse complement strand
CTTGACGCACCCGCCACATCGGATTAAGTCACCTCACGGCGCGCGGGTATGGTGAAAAGGTATCACGGCAGCTTCCCAAGCTTTAGTTACGAGTTCGATTCTCGTTACCCGCTCCAACAATTCCTTCAAGTTTTGGCTTTAAATTCAAGGCGCTTAGCGGCTAATTCGGGTATTGTGATTGCCTGTTTTGAAATTGGACAACTGGGCAAAATCAGGAACGTCTGGGAAGGTTTTGAAGTACGACCCCCAGACTTTCACCCAGACCAGATCTAACTTTTTAGCGACCCAGATCTGCCGGCCGTCTAGGCTGCGGAGAATGTCGGCAACGAGCCCGCTTTACCTAATGGCGAGCCGGTCTATTCGCATGAGAAAACAATCCAGCCTATATTGATTGCCCCCTAGTGGACCATTAAAACCAGTAGAACGTATGGCTGCTCCCAACCGTACTTTCCTTTCACTGCCGACTGTCATTGAAGGGACATAGCGCCTTAAGCCAATTTGGCGCGTTCTCCTCTTTTACTAAATACCAGATCATGGTTCTTAATGGTTGATCGAATGATTGACCTATTGTTAAGGATATTTGCTTTGATGGATGCAGCATCTACGGAAGGCGCATGGGAAAACGACCGACTAGGTTATGAAGAGATAGGCAAGGCCTTCACAAACCTCGTTCAGTCCATTCATACGGAAAAGGTCATTTCCATCGAAGCCGGGTTCGGTCGCGGCAAGACATTCTTCCGCAAAGGTTGGGCAAAGCAGCTCAAGACAGCGGGCGAAGTTGTCGTTGAAGTCGACGTGCAGCAGTCTGATCACTCCGGCGACCCTGTCATTACGCTGCTTGGCGCGCTCGTGGACGCGCTGCCGAAAGGCGAGAAAAGTAAGGGTAGGAAAGCGCTTGAATCCGCCAAGAAAGTTGGAGCTGTCGGCGCTAAGGCCCTCACCCGCGTCATACTCAAGTCTGGCGCAGACGAAATCCTTGAAGCGATAACCGACAGCGCCATCGACCAGCTAGAAGACTTCGACGCGCTTGATGGTGTAATCAAAGATTTTGGTAGCGAGATGTCGAAAGTGGCGGGGCAGCTCATCGTTTCGCAGATGGCCGCTGAAAGAGTTCGACAAACTGAACTTCCCGAACAGCTTGAAGCTCTACGGGCAGCGCTCGTCGAAGGCGCTGAGAACGAACGCGTTGTGGTGATCATTGATGAGCTTGATCGCTGCCATCCTGAATATGCGATTTCCTTCTTGGAGGCGACAAAACTCATCTTCGGCCAGTCTGGCTTCGTTTTCTGCTTGATGGTTAATGCAGACTACTTAGAGAGCCTTGCGAGGCACCGGTTCGGGGTTGCAAAGGGAGACGAAAAATACCTCGACAAGTTCGTCGATATTCGACTGAAACTTGTTCCACAGCCCGAGGCGTTCAAGACGGCCGTTTACGAATTGGCCTGCGACTTGCCATTGAAGATTCCGTTCGGCGAGAATGAAGCGTTTTCAGTGGAACGCGCAGCTGAAATGGCAAGTATACTCGCGGTCGAGTGTCAGCTTTCGATGCGCAAAACCAAGAGAATACTTCTGAAGGTCGAAGTTGCTTTGCGCTGCTATGCGGACCGCCCCTTAGATGCGCCCTTGCTCGTGTTTATGGCGTTCAAAGATGAGTACCCCGAAATCGTCAAAGATAGCTTCCTGCCGCGTAGTTTTCTGACACCCGAAGAAGGTAGACGTCATTCGGAGCCAAAAGAAAATGATTTAGCTCGCTTTCAAGATGGGGCGACAAGAGACTACGAAAAAAATAAGTTGATCAATGACAATGCTCCCGAGCTACTAGGCTTACCCAAAGATCGATATTTTAATCCCGACGACCGCAATTACAAACCTTGGGCATGGGCCTTTATCGCTTTGGCACCCAACTATATTCCCTCCCACCGGAAAATCCTTGACGGAGTAGCTTCGGTCCTTGTCTCTTAGAGCTTTATCGGTTGGCGCGCGGGGTCCAGGTTGTCAGCCCTGACTGCTGTATCGCGTAGCGGACGCCTACTTAACTCTCGTTATTTCAGAGGTCTTAAGGGAAGCGATATCTCAGCGCCTGGATCGAACATTTGCTATACGCTCCATCAGGTGCTGAAAACGTTTCTTTTTTCGGACTTGTTAGAACGAATAGTGAATCGTAGTAAGAATTAAGTCCGCCTAAGAAACTATAGGAACAACGGATCACCGCGCCCCGAGGATCTCGGCGATCGCCGCCTTGTCTGCATTCGCTTGGCGCGCAGAATTGAGATGCTCGGTCGCCAGGATCGCAAGCTCGCGGTATGTTGCCGGCCGGCGCGTCGAGATCGGTGTCGGCTCGAGCAGCTCGGCCGGGATCTCGTCGCGCAACTGCACAAATTCAGTTTTCCCAAAGCAGCCCATCAAGAGCACGGGAAAGATCAGGATCAATCGGCGCATCGGCGCATCCCTCCAATTGCAAGTTTCGGATCCGCTCGATGCCGGCCGTCGCCTGGTCGCGCATCACGGTTGCCCCCTTGGCACGCGCAGCGGCAACATCGGCCGCGAGACGCGCCTGCGCGCGCGAGGCTTCCAATGCGGTGATCGAGCGCGCATCGCTCGCGGCCTGCAGCTCGAGCGCGCCATTGCGTCGATCGAGGATCCAGGCATATCCGCCGAGCACCAAAAGCGCGCCCAGGAGCGCCACCAGCCCCCAGCGGGCTGCCATGCCCCCGCCGAGCATTTCAGCGCCGCCCCTCGAGCTTTTTAATGATCCGGTAGTTTGACGCGGCCACCGCGAACACGCCGGCCGCGAGCAGCACCAAAAGCCATAGGCTGCCCTCCGACCAAATCACATAGGCGGCCCCGCAACTGATCCCGAGCTTGACCAGGATCCACCCCCGGCCGAGCTTGTCCATCAACACCGCGATAAAGCCGTTGCCCTCGACAGCGCCTTTAAGCTTCAGGGCGCGCTGCGTCGTGTACACATCGGCGAGCTGCGCCAGGACAAACAGCCCGAATATCAGGATCTCAATCACGCTAAGCCCGCCCATCATGCGACCACCCCGAACATGCAAAGCGCGTAATCCTCGCCCCGGCGCAAGGTCAGCCCGCGCACCACGCGATTGCCGGCCTTATCCCACCAGGTAATTGCCTTGCATCCGCCGGCGATATCCCCGCCATTCAACCGGCGCACCGCCGTTGACCCGCCAGCGCCCCCGACACCGACATTGTAGGCGAGGCTTGTGTAAGCCGTATCTCGATGCACCGGCAGCCGGCCGGCCAGCGTCTCGCGCGAGAAATAGCGGTGCAACCGCGTGCGGTAGCTGATCAGCTCGCGCGCAAGCATGGCGTCGCATTGCGGCTTGGTATAGCGATCGCCCGGCTTGACCCCCTTTGTCTCGCCATAACAGACCGTCCAGACCCCGACGATATCGCGGTATGCGGCCAGCCGCAGCCCTTCCCATTTACCAACATAAGGCACCGCCACCTCGAGAAAGGCCGCCGCCGATGCCAGGCCCGACGCCACGGGCTGCGGATCCAGCCGGTCGGCCATCACCGGCACGATCGACGCCTGCCCCCAGATCAGCTCGCCCTGGCGCGCTTGCGCCTGTTCGTCAGGCTCGATCGCCGTCGATGTCTGCTCGGGGAGATAGAGATCCTCGGCAACGGCCCCGCCCAAGGATAGCCCCAGCATCAGCGCGCCAAAGCCAAACGCCCCCAGGAACACAAGCCGCGCGATCGCCCCGCTGCGCTTTTGGTCGATAATCCGCCCGAACAGGCCAGCGATCAAAAACACCAGCGCCGCCCACCCGATCGGGTACGGATCCGCCTCGATCTGCCAGAGCCCCCAAAGCGCATTGGGCAGGATCAAACAGACAAGGCCAAGGTAGATCGACCACATAGAGTAGGAGCGCCCGAGCACCCCCCAGACATCCGGCACGTATTTCATTTGCGTTCTCCAATGCAAAAAAGACCGCCGAGGCGATCCATTGAGGTTTAAAAATTTGACAGTGACTAGCCGGCGATGCGGAACAGCGCCGAGGGCTGCGTATAGTTAAACTCAAGCCCACCAGGGCATGTGTAGGTCAGCTCGACGCGCAGCTCATACTCGCCGGCCGGCATATAAGGAAGCGTCGGATAGTTGAGATCGAGAAAATCCGTATGCGCTGCACCGCCCGCCCATTCGGCATCGGGCATATCAAACACAACGCCATCTTGATTGATCCCCGTGCGCTCGGATTGCACCGGGCAATCGTCACGCTCTTTGTCTCGCCAGATCCGCAGGCGCAGCGGCTCGCCGGCCTTTACCGGGCTGTTGAGCGTCTCGACCCGCTTAAAATTCGAGATCGGTTGCGTCCGATCGAGGCGCTCGTATTTGACCGCCATAAACCCCAAGACGCCCGAGAGGATCAGGCAGACCAGGGCGAGCAAGTAGAACAATTTTTTCATTTAAAGATCACCGATCTGTAAGCCCAAAGAACCCCGAAAAGCGTCGTCACGATGCCGCCCAATGTGGTGATGCCCACCAAAAGCAGTTGCCGCTCTTTCGCGGCCTCGGCGGATTTCATGTCGGTGATTTCCTGGTGCAGCGCGCGGCTTTCTTCGCGCCACTCGGCCGCAAGTCTTGTGTTGGCTTGGCGCAAGCTCGAGACGGAATGCTCGAGCTGACTAATTCGATACGCATCAAGGCTTGATGCGGGCTTTTGCTCGCTCACTGCTCACCATTCGGCCGCCCGAAAGCGCCGCCTTTATTGATATTTGAAAAACAGCACGGCCAGGGCCATCAGAGCCCGCCGCAACTTTGGAACGCCGTCAGCTTTCAAAGCCTGGTGAAACTGCGCGCCGGCCGTGAACCGATCCCAGACGATCGAAAGAAAGTGATCATGCAACGCGGCCGCTTTGAAGTACCGCGGATCTAAGGGATTGCAGATCCACCGCAGCCCCCGAGGCACAGAGACATCGAATTGAGCCGCGACCGGCACGATATAGAGCGCGCCGGTGATCGGGCTGCCAACCCACCAGGCAAGCGGCTCGGTGACGCGGTGCAAGATCCCCGTGTCATGGGCGTACCAATCCGAGGCAGAGGTATAAGCGCTCATTACAAGCCCTCGAAATAATCTCCGATCGCATCCGGCATCGACGCGACCAAAGCCGGCATGCCATCCACCACCGATTGAGCTGCGGCGCGCTCGGCTTCATCCTGCGCGATCACCGGATTAGGCGAAACGATCGTTTGCCCGGCCTCGTTTATCGTCTCGATTGTCGCCGGCACCGGCTCCATCGCCGGCTGCGTCACAACGGTTTCGAGGTAGGGAGATCCATCGGGATTGAATTTGCCGGTGTCGATCTCGGCCGTGATTTCAGGACGCCCCAAAGAAAGCACATAACGCTCGAGGCGCGCCGAGGCCGCGCGATACTCGGCAAGCGCCGCGTTGAAAGTATTAATCTGCATTGTCCAGATCAGCGCGTTTTCAAAAGCTGCCAGGGCCGGCAGGATCTTGTCATAGTTTGGCGTCTCGGACATCCAGCCGCGCCGGGCAAAGCTATCCTCGGCCATGGCATCATCCCGCATCGCGGCCGTCCATCCCTTGCCCACCATATAGCTTTCTTTGGCGCGCTCGATCACCGCTTGCGTCACCGGCGCGCCACCGAGCTTGATGTTGATAATTGGATCCATGATCAAGCTCCGATCCCGCAATACACGTCGAATTCAGTATTCACGCCAGGCGCGACGATCGGTTTGATGAACGATTGCCCCGCAATAGTTTTTTCCTCGTACTCGTCCGACATCAGATAGCCGCCGTCGCGATAAACGCGCCCCTGCTTTCCAACTGTGTGCCCAAAAGGCAAACGTAGCCAAGGCAGGTCGTCCTCGGGGTCGGCTTCCCATAGATAGAAGTTATCAACTTCAATTTGGTTTGACGTGGTATATACCGAGGCCGAAATCGTTGGCGGTGTGTTTTCGCAGGTGAAAGGCAAGACGTTTGTCCCTTCAATGTAATTAGCCGAATTATTCAGAAATTCGCCACCGGCTCTCAAGTAGCGGCTGTTTGTATTGGCCGTCACCAAATCTGATTTAAACAAATACCGGCGACCAATGATCGCATTGGGGTACATGCGCGCGCCTTGGGTGATATTTGTTGCGCCGCCCGAAATCCGCATAACCCCCGAAACATACGAGAGGCTAGCACCCCCAAACGCCTCCCATCCAGTAATCCCCGTGCCGAAAGAGCCATTGGGGATCAAGTTCCGGAACGGCTCTGCCCGAGTAACCTTTGCAGGCATATCGTCGAGCTTGGCGCTCAATCTTGCTAGCTCAGAGCGTAGAAATTTTTCGGTGTCTGAAATTAAAACCGCCATTTTACTGCTCCAATACCAAGCCGTTATGCGTGATGATTTTTGATGTGATCGGGTCGTTGGCTTTCTTGACGGGCTTGATGCCAGATAGAACAGTTCGGCCCGACGAATTCCCGACTGTCAGAAGGCCGGTTTTCTTATCCCAATCGCCAAAATTCACTTCGTTCCTCGTCCCGTTCAGAACCGCTTTTGCGTTGGGTCGGAACAATGGCGCTTCCTCGCGGAACATGCGACTGACGTGTTCTTGGGTCATGCCCGTTCTGGAGAAACGCCAATCTGCGTATTTAGCGTTTTCGCGAGATATGAGCGTACCCGACTGCCAATACCCGCCGAGTGCAACAACCGCATCCGGCACCGTCATGTCAGCGGCAAAGCTACGCTCAACGCCCCAGAGAGTATCGTCAGCATAAAGATAAGCCATGCCATTCAGGCGAGTAAAAGTGATCAGCGTAGGGCGAGGCTCCGATGGCATGGAAATGCTCGTCTCGTCTCCTATCTTAGCGAAGATATTTGTGGAGGATGAGTAAATGCAAAAACCCGGATCACCAGTGCCAGTTTTAAGAGCTGACCGCTGGATGATACCCTGAAAGTTATTATCAGACCGCAGGAACCAACCACAAACAGTAAAATCCCCAAACCCGACGTCAAGGTCGCTGTTGTAGGACTGGATAATCCGGTTGTTGTTAGTCAGACCCGTGAACCAGACTTTATCCGCACCCGACGCCACTTTTTCTTTTGTGACCTGTCCGGTGAAGCCAATGCCCTTTTGTGAGTGTACCCTGTCGGCAAACGCTTTCCTGACTCGGATGTTGGAAACAGTGCCTACGAAAGCCTCGGAGTAAATATAAAGCCCCGGCCCCGCACCTGTGAAATAGTTCGAGAACGTGCCGACTTGATCCTGCTTTTGAATGTTTGCGCCAGCGCCGTCGTATGGCGTAAAAATACGACCTTGGCTTATTGATTCAATCGTGTATGTCACCTCGTAAACTTGACCCACTGGAATTCCTGATAATTTTGTCAGAAAGCCCAAGAACCCAGTGCCGCCATTTGCGGTGTAAGACCCATCTCCGTTGCTTGTAAATACACCATCATCCCGACTGAACCCAGTATTTTCCCAGAAGTTGTCGACCTGAGTCACCACCTCTGCAACGCTATCGCAGGCAATCGTCATGACGTTATCGCCGTGCTGGATGCCCGTGTTGAATTTACTGGTGATGTGCGTGACGCCGGTTTTGTCTCTATCGGTGGGGTCACGGTGCAGTATCTTCAAGCCCTCGGCGTAACCTAGAGCGGCCTCATCTTTGAACGTGGATGCAAAAAGGATGGGTGTCGTTGATACGACGGTTCGAGGGATGCTTGTATGGGTATAAGCGTCATTGGTTCCGGATACCTGAGTGTATCCTGTTTCGTTTTGTGTCAACGGCTTGAAAAATGCGATGCCCGTGGGGGCGTTATACCCAACGTCCGCAGCGACCATCACCCATCCGTCCGAGTAGTCGATGTGGTTGATGTCCTCGAACGCAGAGCCAATAGTAGCGTAACGGTGCCATCGCTGGTCGGATTTTACCCCGTCCCAACCGAGTTGGTGATAGCCCGCCAAACCACCGACAAGCACCGTGACTTCTGGAACGCCCGAAATGGGGTTTAACGGCGCGTTGTCAAAAGCCGCGACTTTGATGCTGTGAACGCGGCCATCCCGCAGGTTAAACACGTCTGCTGTATCCAAGGACTTGAAGCCGTCAACCTGAATGCCCTTTATTCGGCCCTTCCGAGAAAGTTGATAGTTCCCGCGATACTTGGTGCTTGTGTCAGCACCAAAGTCAAACACAACTACACCGCCGTATTTACCTAAGTCGCTTTGGGAGGAAGTCTGGTAAAGCCCCACAGCAACAACGCCGTGCGCAGAGGAAACACAGCGGGATGATTGCGAATACCCATCTTGCAGAAAGTTGTTTACGTTCCCGACACCTACCTTCTTCCAAAAAGACAATTCCGGATCGTCTCCGTCATAAAGGTGCAGAGTTCCAGAATCGAGGATGCACACCAACGTTTGCGGCATTTCGCGGCGAAGACCTCGCGTGGCCGTGCCAAGGGGTTCCCAATACCATTCCGTTTGTTGCTGGACGGATAGCGAGGGTTTCGTGGCTGTGTCGATGCAACCGTCCACCATGTTGATGCCTTTAGACACCGCGATAGACGCGAGGTTTTGATAGGCAACGGCGCTTGCTGCATCGTTCTTATACTGCAACGTTTTGGCTTGTGCGGCTTCGGCGGCGTCCTTGTAGCCTTTTGCTGTGTCACGATAGCCAAGCGACTGCGGCGCAGCCGCCTTTGCGGCATTCAACAACGGCACACTCGCATCGACGGCCGCCTTGTCGATCGCAACCTGCCCGGCGGCATCTTCGACATAATCCCCCAAAGCGTTCGCCTCTGTCGCAAACCCCTGCAGAGAGGACAAAAGCGCGTCACCCTTGGCCGAGAAATTAGCCGGCTGTTGGCGGTTTGGCGCGGCCGGCAAATTGCTGATTTTTGGAGCAGTAGCCATTTAGATTAATCCTTCTACTTCGATTGAGGCATCCGAAACGGTCGGCCCTGCGAGCACGATGTCGAACCTGCGATAATATCCATAAACAAGCGTCCCGAGCTCCTCGGTCGTCGAGCCGATCCACACGACAGGGATCGTGCGATAGTCGGCCAAGGTGCTTTGTAGCCGGCGCGCGGTTTGGGTGGTAACTTTGAGCGAGTAGTCGATGAGCTGCGCAAAAGCGCGCTCGACAATGATCGCATTGCCAAAGGCATCGCGTTCCTTGCGGCTGTAATCCTCGATCGAGATATTGGTGCCGTAGGCCGTCACGCCGAGATCCAGCACCCTGCCGATCGCGATCTGCCCCACCTCGGCGATCCCGCCGGCGTTGGTGACCGTGATCCGCGTTGAGGCGTTCAAATAGGGCGGGATCTCGATCTCGATCACCTCTTGCCGCTGAACCCCCACGGGCGAGAAAAAATAGGTGTACCAATCGACAACGCCGGTGTCGTCAAACAGGCTGTAGGTTTTCGAGAACACAACCCCGTCGATCGGATCCGTGACCTCGATCTCGAGCGTGCCCCCGGCGATGCCAAAGACAGCGACCCCGCTCACAAAAGCGCCGCCGTGCGCGATCGTATAGGTCACCTGATCCGCCATCACCGCGCGATCGCTGATCCGCTTTTCGAACGCCTTATATCGGTTGGTCGCCCCCAGGCGCAGCCAGCGCGCGCTGTCCTGGTCGGGTTGATTGCCGAGATTGCCCGCCTCGAGGCTTTCATAGACCACATGCGCAAAAATCACCTGCGCTTTGTCGGCGTACTCCGTCTCGAGATCCCAAAGCGGCGCGTCATTCTCGGGGATATTGCTCGAGAACAAGTTGCTTTCCGAGATCTCGATCGGCGTGATGATCTTCATAGATTAAACCCTTACCGGCGGCATGCCATCGACATCATGCTTGCGTGCAATGTCGCTGGTGCGCTTTGTGTTTTTGACCACCTCGAGCAGCAGCCGGCGCAGATCCTCGGCATGGGCGGGATCGCCACCAGCTCCGGCCAGCAAGTCCCGCGTTTGCCGCGCGTTGTAGATCTGGCTTGCGCCGGTGTATTCGAGCTCGGGGCCGTTTTCGCCGACGATACGCAGGCCGCCAAAGTGCCGGCCGCCGCGCGCAAACTGCGGGATCCCGCCAAGATCAATTACCGCCTGGCGCTGCGCCTGCAGTTGCTCGGCCAAAGCCTTCAGCTCTGCGGCGCGGCCATAGGTTTGACCATAAAGCCCGCCCTCACCGTAGAACTCGTTTTTGAAATTGCGCGCCTTGCTCGAGCTGCCCGAGTAGCTGATCTGATTATATTGGGCATCGAAAAGCCCCTGATCATTGACGCCAAACTTTGCAGTTTGTGACAACTGCACCGGGCCAGCTTTTGAATTGAGGTAAACCCCAAAGCGCGAGGCAAGCGAAAGGATCTCGGCCGAGGCGGCCGATACCTGCTCGATCGCGGATCCCTGCGCGAGCGCCGTCGCCTCGAGCTCGCGCTGCGCGTTTGTCAGCGCCGCTTGGCGCGCGGCCTCGGCCTCTGCCGCCGCGAGCGATGCCTCTTGCACCGAGACGATCCGCCCGATCAAGGATCCGATCGAGTTTAGCCCGGACACCATCGACGGCACGCCCGCGACAGAGATCCCCGCCGCCATCCGGTTGAGCAAAGCAGATGTCAGATTTTCATTGCCGGCAACGGCGCGCTCGACCAGCTCGGTAATGCTTACCGTTTCGCCTTGTAGCTCCTGCACCTTGCCGAGCTCGGCGTTGGTCAGATTTTGGCTTCCCGTGACGCTGGCCGTTTGGCCAGTGATCGCATTTGCGAAAACACCGTTTTGCCCGGCCATGGCGCGCACTTGCTCGAGCGTGCCCTGGCTGATCCCCGACAGCATACGAGCGGCCGCGATTTCCTCGGCCGAAACTACCCCGTCCTTGTTCCGATCGACGGCAGAGATCACGGCAGAGATCGCGGCATCAGATGCTTTGCCGGCAAGCGAGGCGCGGATCTGCTCGGTCGTCATTGCACCGTTGCGGTCGATCGCGGATGCGAGCGAAATCACCGTGCTTTGATACGCGCTGACGATCGAGGCCGCCTGCATTTCTTGCGCCGAAATGATCCCGTCGCTGTTTCCGTCCAGGCTTGCGACAATGCTCGAGGATAGCCCCAGAGCTGCGGCCGCTACCGCGCTGTTGACCCCAGCCAGGGCGCGCACTTGCTCGAGCGTGCCTTGATTTACCCCCGACAGCACGCGCGCGGCCGCAATCTCCTCGGCCGAAACTATACCGTCCTTGTTCCGATCGACGGCAGAGATCACGGCCGAAATCTCTGCATCCGTCGCCTTGCCGGCAAGCGAGGCGCGGATCTGCTCGGTCGTCATTGCACCGTTACGGTCGATCGCAGCCGCAAGCGAAACCACCGTGCTTTGATACGTGCTGACGATCGAGGCCGCCTGCATTTCCTGCGCCGAAATAATCCCGTCGCTGTTGCCGTCCAGGCTCGAGACGATGCTCGAGGATAGCCCAAGAGCTGCGGCCGCCGTCGCCGCGTTTACGTTTGCAGTTTGGCCCTGCAGCGCCGCGATACCTTTCGCGCCCTCGGCCGAAAGAGATCCGACGATAGCGCCGGCGTTATCGACCAGCGCCGCCAGAGCTTTTCCCGAGGCATCGCGATTGACGGCAACTTGTAGATCAGTGCTGTCGACGATTTGGCGGCCGATGTTTTCAAGCAAGGCCGCCTGCTCGAGCAGGATCTCTTGCGTGATGTCGCCTTGCGTCAACAGCGCGCGGGTTTCCTGCAGCGCCGCCGTTTGAACGTCAAACAGCATCGCTTGATAATCAGCGCCAAGGCCGAGCGCCTCGGACACGGCCGCAGCCTGGCCGAGCTGGCTCGAGATCCCCGCCTCAATCCGGCGCAGCTCGGTTGCCGTCTTGGCAAAGCCCGCGCTGTCGGATGCCAGGGCAGACCCCGCGCCGCCGAGATCCCCCAGGGCATCGAGATCCCCGCCGATCGCCTGCGCAAACAAGGATGCGAACCGCTGGCTCGCGCTGGCGAGATCCGAGGCAGATTGCACCCCGCCGATGCTGCTTGCTGTCGATCTCAGGCTTTCCGCCAGGCGGTAAAATTCGGTTGCGGATTGGCGCGCCTGATTTGCGGCCGCGCTCGATGCCTCGATCTGCGTGTCGATCGGCGCAAGCGCGCTGTCGATCGCATCAGCGACCAGATCGCCAAGCTTATTCGACAGGCTATCCAGAGCCGGCAAGATGCTGTCGAACTGGCCGGCAAGCCCGACCAGCGCGGCAAACATTGCCCGGCCGGCCTCGGTCGTGAGATCTTGCGCCTCGACCAACGCGCGGAACTGCGCGCGCGTCTCGGGCATTGTCTGGCCGAGATCCGACAGCGTGCCGGTTAGCTGGCGCGTGAGCGTATCAAGGCGCTCTTGCTCGGTGTAGAAAGCCTGATAATAAGCCGAGGTTGCCGATTGGATTGCATCGAGCCCGCCAAACATATCGACAAGGCCGCTCGCCATATCCGCGCCGGCAAGGCTGATCTCGTAAAGCGTGCCCCCCAGAGTATCCATTACCGCATTGACCGATGTCAAAGAGCTGACAAGCCGGCTCAGCGCCTCGAAAGATCCCTCGCCCTCTTTCTTGAGCGCCTCGAATTCCTCGTTTACATGGCTGATCGTTTCCGTGACCACCCCGCCGGATTTCGAGAACAGCGCCGCGAGGCCGGTCAAGTTACCGTTGCCGGTGACTTTGGTCACGACTTCATCGAACGTGCCGACGATCGAATCCGCAAAGACATCGCCGAGCCGATCCAATTCCTCGGCAATTGCCTCTTGGATTTCCTCGTCGCTCTTGCCCTTGGTCGAGATCTTGAATTGAAAACTTGCCTTGTCGATGTTGGCGCTGGCAAAGCCAAAGACATCGCCGAGGCCGATCACGCTTTGCGCAATGCTGTCGATCGCCGACAGCAGCGGCTTGGCGGTTTCATCGGATGCCGCTTGGTAAGACGTGCGAACCTTTTTGCTCAGACCCCAAAACCGTTTGGTTTCGATCACCTTAAACGTCTCGACCAGTCCATCGAGCCCCTCGATCGTCACGCGCAAACCCGCGTCGAGCTCCTTTGTTTTCTTCTTAAAGAAACTGAACACGGCCGCCACGGCCGCCACCGGCAAAGCGATCGCGCCGACCGCAGCCCCCAAAGCGCCAACGGACGCGGTTGCCGCGCCGAGCTGTGTCGAGATCACGCTGCCAAGGCCGCCGAGGCCGCCGGATGCAAACCCGCCGAGGGCCATGTTGAACCCTGCGCCGAGGCCACTTGTCAAAGCGCCGAGCCCGCTTGTGATACCGCCAAGCAGCCCGCCGCCACCGGCACCGCCCCCGAGGCTACCCAGGATCCCGCCCGCGCTTGGCATACCGGCCGCGCCTGGCACGCCAGCAGCCGCAGCACCGCCCACCCCTGCAGGCGCGATGCCCAGGCTGAACATGATCCGGTTTTTCGCAGCCAGCGCGATCATTTGGCTGATCATGCCCTTGAACCCGTCGAGGATCGACTTTGTAAAGCCCTTGAACCCCTTCAAGCCACCGCCAATGAAATCACCAAAGGCGTTTGCAATGCTGTCGATCCCGCCGACCAGGATCCGCGCCTTTTCGGTGCCGATATCCTCGGAAGTGTTGGCCGCCTCTTTCAAAGCATCCTGATACGCCTCGGCCTCCGTTTTGACCTTATCGAGCGCCTTGGCTGCCTTGCCGGCGGATCCTCCGGAACCCGTCGAGCCGCCGAGATCCTCGAGCGCGTCGTTTAGGTTTTCGGTTGCCGCTGCCCCGCCGTCCGTTTCGTCGGCCGTGTTGGATACGATCGCGGCAAGCTTTGCCGCTGCGTCTTTGGCTTGCTGGAACCCCTCGGCCGCAAGCGCCGATGCCTCATCCTTTAATGCCGCCGCGCTGTTTGCCGCAGCCTGCGCCTTCGCATCAAATTCGGACATCCCGGCCGCAGCCTTGCCCGACGTCTCGAGGATCGCATCGGCAAACTTGCCCATGCCAGGAACATCGGAAAGGTTTGCACCCAAGTTGCCGAGGAACCGCGACCAGCTTTCTTGCAGCTCCGACATCATTCCGTAAAAGCTCGAGGCGACCATTTTCCAAACCGCCGCCAATGCTGGCGGGATCGCGCTCGCGCTTGTCTGGATACCTTGCCAAACGCCGGCCGCGAGATCCCCGAGCGCTGACAGCGCATTGCCCCAGCCGCCCGAGGCGTTCACTAGGCGCGCAAAGAAGTAAACCAGCTCGCCGGCACCGACCACAAGAGCGCCGATCCCCGTCCGGATCATAGCACCGCGCAGAAACATCAGCGCTTTGGACAAGCTCGCCGTCGACAGCGCCGCCACTGCCATTGCACCCACGTATTTGACACCGAAACCCGCGACCGCCACCGCGACATAGGTTGCAAGCCGATCGAGGTTCCCGATCAGCCCGTCGATCACGGCGCGCAGCGCGCCCCCCTCGCGTAAGCTGTTTGTAAGCGCCTCGGCGAGCTGCCCCATTGCAGGGACCAGCGACAGCGCGAGCTGTTGCCCCGAATATTGCGTGATCAGCCCCAAACGGCCAATTTGATCATTGGCGCGCTCGATACCGGCCGATTGAATGCTGTTCAGCTCGAGGCCATATTCCTTGATATCCCCCCGCGCGGCGCGGATCGCCTCGCCCCCGCCCAGGACAAGCAATGCCATTTCGCGATTGCGGATCCCCAAGTCGCGCAAAACGGCTGTCGTTTGGCCGGCATCGAGGCCGAGCTTTTTCACCTGATCCGCGATCGTGGCAAGCTTTTCGTCGGCGTCGAGCCCCTGAAGCTCACCGGCCGACAGCCCCAGGGCATCGAGCGCGCGCTTGGCGTTGCCCGTTTTTCCCACGTTGGCAAGCTCGCGGTTCATTGTCTGGACATCATTCGCCAGGCCAGAGAGGCTTACCCCCGCCTCTCCGGCCGCCAGCTCGAGCGCTCGAAATGCCCCCACCGTGCTATCGAGCCGGCGCGCAGACTTCGCGGCACGGTCGATGTCACGCGCACCAGCAAGCGCCGCTGCAGAGATCGCCGCCCCCATAGCAGCGGCAACCCCAGCCACGGCCGCAAACTGCTTGCGCGCGGCTTGCATGCTTTTTTGGGCTTCAGACAGGCCGCGGCTAAATTTCGCGCTATCTAATCCGAGGTTGACGCGGAGTGCGCCAATAACGCTTTGTGCCATTACTGTTTATTCTCCCATGAAGAAGGCCACCAAATGCAAATAGGCAAGTTCAAGTTACCGCTCGAAGCGGTCATGGTTATTGTGGTTTTCGCTATCTTCAGCGGTCTTGGACTTTGGGTAGTGAAAAGCTTTCCAGACCGATCTCCAGTTACGGCTTCGCCTAAGCTTCAAGAGCTGGCTAAGGACGCTTGTAGGGAAAAGATCCTAGACAGACTTTCTGGCTCAAGACGTTCGACTGAAGAAACGAGTGTTGGTGATTCAGAATTTGTTTGGAAAATCACAAGCTACGCCAATGACATCACCGCAAACGCAAAAGTAGACAGCCATAACATCTTCGGCGCTCTTCTCGCCTCGAGTTGGACCTGCAAAGTGAAGTTGGCTTCACAACGGGTTCAATTCATCAGCTTGGTCGAAAACTAACCGGCTGATTTGTTCGCCAGGGCGATAAAGAACCCGCGCACCTGAGCGTGTGCGACTTCATCGGAAACCTGTTTTTCATCGTGCGCGGATCCACCGAATTTTGGCATCTTTTCCGGATCGTGAAACGCATAAGCGACCAGGGTCGCGAGCTCATAGCTGCGTTGGCGCGCGATGTCATTCTCGGCGCGCGCCTTTTCAACACCACCGCGCAAGATTAAAACAATCTCGCGCGGTGTCAGATCGTAGAACGTGAGATAATCTTGACCCTGCGCCAGCCAATCCGAAAGCAGGCTGTCGATCGGATCCTGGTCTAGCGGGCTTTCTTGCCCGCTTTGCCGTTTCCCTGCTCCGCCGCCCCATCCTCAGGCTCGTTAGACGGGAAAGCCGCACGGCCGATCTCGCCGATGATCCGACCGGCTTCGGTAAAGCCGATTTCGTCCATCAGATCGCCAACGCTTTCTTGGGTGTGATCGCCTTCCAGGCTGGCCCAAAGAATATTCCGAATGCCTTTGATGTCAGCGCTCTTGCCATCCATCGCCCCAAAGGCGTCGATCACGCTTTGCCCGGTCGCATCTTGAAACCGGATCATTGCGTTTGTGGTAAGGCGTGCCTTGTAAGACACGTCCCCCGCTTCAAAGGTCACTGTACCGCGCTTTGAAGTCATGCGGCGGCCCCTTTCACCCAGGACACATCGCCGGTGGTCCGGATCGAAACGCTCATTTTGACCGGCGCTCCGAGGTCTCCGCCCTCGACCTGCGGCGTCGGAAAGCCGCTGAACTCGAACACATCGCCCGAAGCTTGACCGGGCGCGGCCTTCAATGTGGTGCGATATTTCACCGTCTCATCGAGTGCTTGATCCGCGAGCTGTTGCTCATACCCTGCCGAGGTATAACCGCAAGGCAAGCTGATCACGCCGGCATCTTTCAAGCCCTTGATGTATTCGCGGAACCCGTTCGGGCTGTCGAGGCTGGTCACATCCTGAAAATCGGTTTCGACCATCGGGATTGCGATGCCGTCGCATTCGGGGATTTTGACCCACGTTGTGCCGTCATCAATGGAGCGCTCAACTAGTGCCCCATACGCGATAATTTGTTTGCTCATGTGTAGAGCCTCCTAGGTTGAGTAAGTGAGAGTGAAATCGAGCGAAACACGATAGGGCCGATCGGCCTCATTCGTTCCGCCCTCTCGGCTGTCACGCGATCCCGCATGAAAGACACCTTGAACCCCGTCGCCGCTGTATCCGTGCAGAGCGGCCTTTACGGCGCGGGAAAGTAGTTTGGCGGCACCATATTGATCCGCATAGCAATCGACCTGGATCCGGCCGGCGCTCAGACCACTAGGGCCCGACAGCGTGACGCCTTCCAAGTCGCTGACCGTATTGAGCACGATCGCCGGCAACGGCTGGCCTTGGGGATGCGCCCCGAAGTTGACCCGCTGCGCGACATGGCTTGCGACAGCGACATTGCCGCGCAAAACCGCCCTAATCTGTTCTTCCATCGGTTACCCTTTTGCCGCTTTGCGCGCAGCTCGAGCCGCTGATTTCTCAAATTCTGTCCAGAGCTCGCGGCCGAGATCCTCGAGCAGTTGCTCGCGGCCACCATCCCATGCCGGGCGCAAGGCCGGTTGCGGCCCGTGATTGATATTTCCAAATTCTTGCTGGACACCGGCGGGATCTGACGTGCCGACGAACCCCTCGACGGCGGCCTTGTCGTCGCGAAACATCTTGCGATGCAAACCGCGTTGCCGCTTTGTGAGCTTGGTCGAGTAACTGAAGGATTGCGCATAGCCCCCCGTTGCCCCGACCGGCGCGAAATCATTGGCGGCATGGGCGATCGGCATCGCGGCTTTTTTCAGCGCACGGCGCAAGACACCCTTGCCGGCTGCTTTCGTGAGCTGGTCGAGTTTCTTCTCGAGCTCCGCAAATCCGGAGAGCTTGACCGTCATGCTCATGACGCGGCTTTGATCTCTGCCGTTGCCGAGATCTCAAGCCACCGCTGGCGGCCGGCGTCCATTTCGCGGATCCCGTTAATGCCATACTCGACGCCCTCGACAATCAAGCGATCGGCCGGGGTAAGATCGCGCGAGAATGCCGTGCTGCGGATCTGGAACCGCGCGGTGATCGTCGCGCTCACTTGCGCGGCACGCCAACGCTCGCCGTCGCTGACCTCAAGCTTTTTGACCCGCTTTGTGGTGCCGTGGTCGGCAAACTGCTCGACATCTGAAAAGCCATCATCGACCAGGCTCGCGCGGCGAAACTGCGCAACCCATTTCAGCTCGCCCGCGCGCGGCGCTTTCATCAGCTCAAATCCCGATACGGGGCAAGCAGATCTCGCACGCCAAAGGGAACCTCGAAATTAGAAACCTCCGAGACGGCCGAGCGGTGATCGTACCAATGCGCCACCAGCATCTTGACCGCGCCGGTGCAGCCCAGGGGCCACGCACCCGGCAACTCGATGTCGAGCTCGCGGCGCAGATACTTTTGCACAAATTCCTCGGCCTGCTTGTGCAGATCCTCGAGCAGCGCGTCGTCGTCGTCAAAATCAAACGCCGAGCAATGGCGTTTGATATCTTCGATCGTGAGCTGGCTCACTTCGCGGCGGCCTTATCGGCTGCGGCCTTGTCAGCAGCGGCTTGATCATCAGACACAAGGCTTTTGACCTTGGCGAGATCCTCGGCGTGCTGCTTGGCATCCACTTCCTCGGCCATGCTGCGCTTGAGCAGGCTCGCCGCAACCTCTTTCTGTTTCGGATTGCTCTTATCGAAACGATAAGTTTCACCCATCAGCAGCCGGCCGATCATGGTCTTTTGTGTGCGCTTCAATTTCAAAAGCATGGGAACCCCCTAAAGGTAAGATTGCGATCGGCTGCGGCACGCATTGCCGCAGCCTGTCTTATTCACCGCCGCAAGGCGGCCGGTCGATTAGGCGAACGTAAAGTTACCAGTGACCAACGCATCAGGGCGTTTATGCGCCAGGGCAATCCGCTTGGTGCCGCGAATGGTTTTCATGCCTTCGACAAAGTTGGTGCCGTGCTCGCTCGAGATCAGGATCTCGTTTTCCTGGCGATCGTAGATCGTCGATGCCATGCGGAACGCGCCGGCCATCCACTCGCCTTCCGCATGCGCCAGCGTCGGAACAACATCCAGCCCCCAAAGGCGAGGCGTCGCCAGCTCATTCGGGTTACCGAAAATGTAGCGGCCCTGGGTGTCTTTCAGCAGCTCGATCGCCGCCCAATCAACGGGGTTGATCGTCACACCATCGGCGGCATAGTTGGACAGCGCGATTTGCAGCAGACCCAAACGCAGGCGGTCAATGCGCGTTTCGTTTGGCAGGCCAGCAGGCGCGACGAAAGAGGCGGCAACTGATGTCTGACCCGTGAGGTTTTGCCCCTGGCCGTCGCCCGCAATAATCTGCGCTTCTTCTTCGAGGTCGAGATCATAGCGCAGCTCTTGGTCGATCAACGCTTGCAACTGACCGGCATCCGCGAGGGCTTCATCCGAGGCATGCACGATCGCGGCAATCTTGCGCACGGCCGCTTCCTCTGCCGACCATTTGACCACCAGCTCGGGCATGGTGCCGCCCTCGGGCGTTGGAGCCGCGCCAGACGTGCGAACGGTTTGGCGCGCGTATTTGACCAGATCGCTTTCGGTCGTCGCTTGCGACAACAGGGCGCGCACAGCCAGGCGCTGCATCGGCATGCTTGTGACTTGGCGATCCTGATCAGGCACGATCAAGCCGCCTGTCGCGCCGCTGACCGTTGTGATCGCGTTGGTCGGGCGCAATGTCAAACCACCTTGCGCACCGCGGTCGATGTAATTTTTCAGATCATCGCTATTCGCGATCTCTTGACCGACTGACACAACGCCGGCACCGCCCCGGCCTTGGCCGGCATAGTGTTGCTCGAGATCCACGTTGCGCGATTCCAGCGCCTCGAGCTTACCCGTCAGATTGCTAACGGCGCTGTTGAGCTCGTGGTATTGCTTCAGCGCCTTATCAGCGGTGTTTTTCGCCTCGGCCGTCACTTCGCCGTTTTTTGTTTGCTGTTTCAGCGCATCCTCACCGGCGCGGCGCACATCATCGCCGACGCGGTTCAGCTCTTGCTGCACCTGTTTCAGCAGCGCCTCGACACCGCCGGCCGCTTCCATGCGGGGCGTGCCGACAACAGCCGAAGGCATGACCGTTGCTGCAGCCAGGGCGGCCAGCGAAACGGCTGGCATCATCATCTTTTTCATGGGTTTTCCTTTCCAAAGGATTTGAACGATTGCAGCAGCTCCGAAAGCCCCTGCTCAACATCGACAGCGCCCGGCGTGTCGTTTCCGGCAGCGCCTGGCTTGCCGGTCTTGAGATCCTGCAGCAGCTCGCGCCGCGCAGAATTTGTGAGACCCGCGCGCGCCGCGAGCAGGTCAAATTTGCGCTCGGCCCGCATCGAGGCGGTGCCCGCCTCGTCGGCGGTGTCGAGCATGTCAGCCGGCAACAATGTGTCGGCAAAGCCCTGGTCGATCGCGGATTGCCCGCCAATCCAGGTTTCGCGATCAAGCATCATTGCGAGATCCGCTGTCGCGATGCCGGTGCGCGCCGCGTAGATCTCGACGGCCGTCGCGTCGAAAGGCTCAAGCCAATCGGCAACCTCGCGCAGCCCGTGCCGATCGCCGGCCGCACCGATCCAAGTATTATGGATCATCAAGAACCCGGCGCGCGATGCGCACCTCGTCGCCGGCCATGGCAATCACCGAAGCGGCCGAGGCCGCGATCCCCAGAATATTGACCGTCACCGGCTCGGGATGCTCGCGCAGCAAGTTATAGATCGCGAGACCCTCGAAATAGTCGCCGCCGGGGCTGTTGACGTTCACCGTCACCGGCACCGAGCCAATCGCGCGCAGAGCTGCGCCGATCCGCTTTGCCGTCACCCCATCGCCCCACATATCCGCGCCGATCGGATCCAGCACCGAGATTGTCGGCTGATCACCATCGAGCGCCGCGCGCACCTCGGGGCACCAGCGCTGCAAAGCTTTGGGCGAAATATCCGACGAAACGCCCGACCGGGCAGAGATTTTTGCGGTTGGTAAATTGCGTTTTGTCATCGGTTTAGATCCCTCCGAGGTCGTCAATCGGCGCGTGTGCCGTTTGCGCCATCAATTCATCAGCGGCACCACCACGGCGCGCCATGTTCAATTTGTCTCGACCCTCGTCTCGCGAGATAATGCCGTTTGAAATCATCTTGCTCAGGAACTCGCCTTTGGATTTGCTGTCCATTTGCAGCATCGCCTCGCGGTTCCATTCAACATACCAGCGGCCGCGCTTGCCCGGCGGGATCAGGTCTTTTGCAATCCGCGCCTCGTTGCGGCGCAGTTGCGGATTGATCCCTATCGTAAGCCAGGCGAGCATGATCGCTTCGACGCCCGATCCCCACATTGTTTGACCTTGGCCCGCGTGACCGATCACCACCGGCGGCGTGCCAAACCAGCGACAGACATCCTCGACTTGAAAGCGGCGCGTCTCCAAAAGCTGCGCATCCTCGGGATTGATCTGCAAAGGCTGGTATTCGAGCCCCGCTTCGAGCGTCATGATCTTGCCCGCCTTGGCGCTCGAGGTGTACCGATCGAGCAGCTTCTCGAGCTGGCCGCGTTGCTTTTCATCAAGCACTTGGCCGGATTTCAAAACGCCGCTGGCGACCATGCCATTTTTAAACATGGTGCCGGCTGTTTGATCCGCCGCTAAAGCGGATCCGAAGCTATGCACCCCATGCTTGATCGCCGAAAGGCCGAGGCCATCACCGCCGCCAAAGGCGCGCATGTGAAACACCTTGCTCGCCGGCAGCGTGTACATCTTGCCCCGGTCGCGGAACCGATAGTCAAACCGGCCATCTGCGTTGCGCACCGGCGTTGTGTCGAGCAGCGGCCGCAAACCGACCAGCCGATCGCCAATAAACAGTTTCTCGGCATAGCTGTTGCCGTGCAAAAGCTTTTGCGCTTCCTGGCTTTCCCAAAACTCGAATGCCGTTTGATCCGAGTTAGGCGATACCGTCAGGATCTCGGCGAGAGGATCCTCGATCTTAACCCGTTTGCCGTTGCGGTCTTTCTCATACAAGGCCAGCGGCAAGGATCCGACGAGCTGCGAATTACTTTTTACACAGGACCAGGCCGCCGAGATCGACATCGCCGTTGACGCTGTGACAGGTTGCCCGGCGTGACTTTTGAACCCGCCGCCCGCGCGTAAAGCATCGAGATCAACATTTTCATAGCCGCTTTGCCCCTCGGCGAGCGCCATGCGCATGCCGGCCCAGGCTCCTTTAAGTGCGCGGCCGATCATACGGACATCACCGGATTTGACAGGAAGGCCGAGAGATCCCGACGCGCAGCGGCCGGGTTCAGGCTCATGAGATACACCGCGTTAAAGGCGGCCATCAGCGGATCAATCTTGCCCGCGCCGCTTACTGCTTTTGTGACAATCACCGCGTTTCCCCTTGCCTCGGTCCTGGCATTGCCAACGCACCAGCCCAGCAAGGGCTGGCCGCAATGGCGCAAGGATCCGTCAAATAGTTTGCGTTCGGTGCCCTTGATCGCACCGTTGAGCTTGTAGCCTTGCGTCACGCTCGCAAGCGTATCGTGCGGAATGCCCGCGCCCTGCAGCGCATCCACGATCGCCGCGACACCCTCGGGATCGAGGCCGATGCCGCCGCGCTCGGGCAAGATGCCGGCGCTGTGAACCCGCAACACGATATCGACAAGCTGATCGACATCCTGCGTCGGATGCGTGCAAATCGTTAAAGCGTCGTCGCGCTCGAGATCCTGCAGCCGCGCCGCGATGTTTTTGCGCCGCTCGAGCACGATGTCATGCGCCCATGCCGCGACCCAAAGTTGCCAGCGCTTTGTTTCCCGGTGCCGTCCGAGAACCGCAAGGCCGAGCAAATCGTCCATGCCGCCGCCGTCGATCCCGATCGTCGCAACTTCCGAGCTTTCGAGCAGCGCCTCTAAAGTCAGCTCCGGATCTGCAGCCTTCGGCCAATAGGTTTGGCCGACCCAGCCGCCGGTATGATGCCCGAGGCCGATCTCGATGTTTAAGTGCTGGCTTGCCCACCGTGCCAGCTCCTCGGCGCTGGTGTCGGCCGCCTTGCGAAACTCGGGGATCAGGCGCTCGATCGTGATCGACCGGCCGAGATTTGGCAGCACCGCGCCCCAGGTTGCCGGATCTTTCCAAGGCTGTTTTTCGTCGCCCTGCATTTCTTGCGGGAACTCATAGAGCACCGGCAGCATCCGGACATCTTCGACAATCTTGCCGTCGCGCACCTTGCGCGCATATTCGAGCTCGCTTTTGAAAATCCCTTGCGGCGGGATTTCGCTTTGCGTCGTGATGATCACCAGCAAGCTACGCGCGTTTGTGATCATCCCGCCTCGGATCTGACCGATTACCCGCGCCGCAAAATGCCGCTCGGCCATCAGGTGCAGCTCGTCGAGGATTGCAAAGGCCGGGATCCCCCCGGTGGTAACTGCAGGGTCAAAGCTGGTGACCTTGCATTTTGCGTTGAGCGGCCGGCCCGTCTTGGGATCCGGATAGTGATCGGTGATCGTCTTTTTATGCTCGTCAACTTTGAAGCGCTTTGAAAGCCAGTCGTCGGCCTCGATCATGCCCTGCATTTGGGCAAAGCAAGTGTCGGCGACGGATTGGGTTGGCCCGACGATGATCCCGCGAATGTTGGGCGTCGTGTTCATCTGCATTGCGATCAAGCCGATGCACGCCGCGAGCGTCGTCTTGGTGTTTTTCTTGGGCACCAGCGTAAAGATCTCGCCGACCAGGCGCGCCCCATCCGAATTGACCGAACCAAAGGCCGCGCGCACGATGTCGCGCGTCCATTCCTCGGCCGCCTCGCCCATTGTCGGCTGGCCTGGAATATCCGGCACAACAAGCTTGTCGAACAAGGCAACGGCAATCTCGGCGAGATTTTCATCGAGATCCAGCGCAGGGATTGGCGTTGCGCCGGCCTGCAGCTTTTCCCACCAGTCAGGGCACGCGGCCCAGGAAAGATCGCTCACTGTCGCGGGATCCGATCATAGAGCGATCCATAATCGGCCTGCGGCTTGGTCGCATCATTCAAGCGCTTTTCTTTGACGCCGAGCTTTTCAGCTTTCGCCGGCTGCTCGGGTTTTTCCTTTCCAGCCGCGCGCGGCGCGCCGGCCGAGACGCGATCGAGCCGCGCCTGCAGCGCTTTGACCGAAGGCGTGTGACCTTCACGCGCGCCGCGCAGCAACACGTCGAGGCACAGGCCGTCGATCAGCAAAGCCCCTTGCGACAGCTCGCGGGAAAAATTCTTGCGTAAAGTCTTAGGATCACAGCCGAGCGCCTCTGCAATCAAGTCTTGGTTCCACCCTGCAGCGGCTCGAACCGCTACAAAGTCTTGATTTTCCTTAGTTTTTTTGAAACTCGGCCGACCGCGGCGATCGCGCATCGGCAAGATCTCATTCCCGAACAGGTCAACAGATGCCCCTTTGGGCGGAAATTCATCAGCCATGGGAAAAAAATTCTCCGCGTTAGGGCATAACAGGTGTGGCGTGCCCGGCTTTTCTGACTTTTGACCCACCCCCCCCATATGTGAGAACGGAGCGGTCAGCCGTGCCGCGCACGCTCGATGCGTTGCTTTTCGGTGTCGTGATACTGCTTGCTTACCACCTGCAGGTTATCTTCATCCCAAAACAGGAAGGGATCGCCGTTGTGCTCGCGAATGTGGTCCACAACGGGGCTGTTTGGGGCTGGTGCCTTGCCCACCAAAGCAACGCCGGTTTGCGCGCAAGTGTAGGCATCGCGTGCCAGGATCTTTCGCCGTAGATCCTTCCAACGCTTGAGGCTGTACCAAGCGCGCCAGGGCTTGAGCTGGTCGCGCGCTCGATCTTGTTCTTTCGGATTGGCCGCAAGCGCGCCGAGGCGCGTTGCTGGTGCGGCCAAGCGGCCCGGCACCGTCTTTAGACGAGGCATAACGATTACCTCTCATCTGCCAGAACGCAAAGCGCCCGGAGCGGGTTTACCGTCCGGGCGCAGAAGTGTTGTTGGCATGATGTCTAGGGGGAGCGGATTTATTCGGCAAGCACTTTCTTCCATGGCGTCATCGGTGGCATGCGGCTATCCACCCGCCAACGTGAGAGATTTGTGTGTATTTCAAATGTGATGCGCAATTCAGTTAACGCAGACCACCATTGTAAATAATTACGTCTTGCCGCGGCTATCTGCGCATTATCAGGCCGATAGACGACAGGGCAGATCAGCACGTTATGGCGCCGAGCTTTGCGACCAGAGGTATCAATCTCGATACCCAGGCTTTCAGTTTCTGCCCGTTTACCATTTTGATTGATGCGCCAGCCTTTGGGCCCACAGCGAGGTTGCACCCCGACGAATGCATCAGGTATTGCCCGTGCACGCGCTAGCTCTGCGATTTGCACTGCCATGCGTCGACCACCACAGCCCTCTGGCAGCACTGCCACGGCAGCCGCGACAAGGTCAGCATCAGGATCGGGCAGTGACCGGCCTCCACCATCGATCCTACAGCCCAACTTACCACGCTGCTCCATAAGGTATGCGTTGCCGATTGATCCGTACCCAATCGCCAGCGTTCCCTCATCCTCAAAATCAATCGATGCGCATTCATCAGCGAAAGCCCATTCCAGCAGCGATTGGATACTGATCTGCCGTCGCATGCGACCGTTTCCGTCACGCACCATCTGCGCCGTCATGCTTTTACTGATCCGCCGACCTGACTGCACGAACCTCCGCGCCATCATGCAGCGTCCTCCGACACACCGGCCTGATTGCCGACCAGACCTTCGACGTAGGCAACCTTGCCCTGGTACCAGTCCAGCCATTGCGCCTCATCCGCTGGGATGGTGTGACCACGTGCAATCCGATCTTTCGCAAGCTCAACTCGTCGCCGCCATTCCCCAGCCTTATCCGCCACCATCTTTTTGTCCATCGGCTTTACTGGCGGTCGCTTATGCATGGTCCAAAACCAGTACTCCGCTACCAGCCGGTCCCCCAGCACAGCCGCACCACCCGCCGCTGACGCGAACCAGCGCAGCAATGCGGGCAACTCATCCAGTGGCCGACGCTGAAAGCTTTCCGCCAGTCCCAGCACCGTCGCAGGCGCTGGCCAGAAGCATCGCGCAGCCCCCTCGCCTTTTGTCCGGAGCGAGACACGCAGCGCGATCAGTCCCTCATCCTTTAAATAGGCCAGATCATCAGCCAACCGATCCAGCCGGGTCTTCGCATCCTCCGCCGTCATATTTTTAGCAAACCGGAACCCGTCAGCTTTCAACGGATCGATCAGCAGCCTGCGCACCCGGTCGCGCTTGGTCTCTGTCGCCTCTTCCATGCCGTACCCCTTTTCTCAGCCTAATCACCTATCAGCTGCCCCAAACCCCTGATCTTTTGGGACAGCGCCTGTTTCACTGTTTTGTCTCTGTCTATGTCCCTGTCGTGTAGGACACTTGAGGACAGAGTAGCGAAACAATTGTTTTAAATAGACAATCTCTCAAGACTGTCCTCGAACTGTCCCGTCATTGTCCGCAAAGTGTCCACTGGACAGTTCAAGCCGCCCATCACATTGTCCCCCGGCGCGGCGCGCGGCCAAGGTCCATTCGATGATCAGCCCATGCCATCATCGCCTGCTCCACCCAGCTCGTGTTACGATAGCCGACGCTTTGCTTCAGCAGCCATTCGTCCATCCACTTCACAGCGGCGTCGTTCTTGCTTAGCTCAGTCTGCAGCCCCGCCACTGTCGATCGCAGGCGTTGGACGCGCTTGACTGTGTTGGCAGCTTCCATCTTCGCCCGGTTGTCCTCCTTGCGCGACACGGCCTCGATCAGCATGTCTAAGACAACCGGATGCATCAGCCGCACCTCATCACCGCAGCGGCACGGTCGCCACTTGTGCAGCGGCCCGTATTCAAGTTGGCACAGTGTCTTGAACTCGGATTCCGAGATCATCAGCAGCTTGGCCAGAACCTCCATATCGTTCGGGATCGTGCCGACCGGCGACTGATCGCAGGCGATATTGATCAGGTCGAAATAGAGCGCGCGGCACTCTGCCCTCCCCTTCAGTCGCATGTCAGAGTTCAGCCAGCGACGACGCTCCCACACCATGAAGAAGTGACTATTTAGCCTGTCATCACGCGTAAGAGGGTATTCCTCAATTTCTGAGGTATCGACTAAAGCGAATTTTCCATTTGCATCAGAAAGTGCCATCACTAGTGACCCGCCTGCGACTTCGACAGCCTTAGGCGACGTTCATCAGCTAAATCTAATTGACCTATTGCTACAGTAATCACAGTGAGATACCCGTAAAATCTGCTACCGCTCGGTGGTTAACGGAACCGCTGAGCAAAGCATCAGCGCTCAGCGCATAGTCGTTCCCTCCAGCACCGCGGTAGTGCGTCTTGGTCACGCGCAGCCGACCTCCCCAATTCTTCAGCTTAATAACCGCCCTTATTGATGCCACCGGGACTTCTAACGCCGCAGAAACCTCAGACATTGTGCAGTCCCAGCCGCGGGGTTGACAGTATTGCCAAATTCGAAATGCTATAGCGTGGCCACGTGGTGTCATCTGTCATCCCCCTGAGAGTTTGCAGAAAGTTTTCCTAGTCGACGGGCAGCCGAAGCTGCCCACCAGTCACCAACCGCCCCAAGGTGGTTGGCGACGATGATCTCCCTGATGACGACCCATCTTAGAAATCGCCTCATGCCACGGCTTTCAGCGTGCACAGCGCCTGATCGCGGAAATGTTCGTATGCGTAGCCAACGGCGAACCCGGAAGGTGCATGGCTACCGGCCCACCACTTTTTGGCGGTCGACCCATCGACCCCAAAAATCATGGCCGCGTGCTCAGGGCTTTCGAAATTTGTTCGGATGAAATCAGACCACCTGCCCGCAAACTGCTGGCGATACGTGAGCACTCTATTTCGCTGAGAAAACTTTCTTGGAGACATACCTAAATTCCAATCACATGTTGCTGGGTGTGAAGGACCAACATCATCATTCTGAGAAAGGCATAGAGAGGGCGCGGCGGTCATGCTGCGTCCTCTTGATTTTCGGAGATGGGATGCGCGGCCATGTAGCTCCGCACTTTATCAGTTGTGCGATGTGTGGCGGTGCCAGCAGCTTCCCATTTTGCCCAGGTCGATCCGTTCCCAGCATCAGCGCGCTGGATGATCGTGGTGGGGAGCACACCAACCGCAGCCGCATAGGCCCGGACTTCTGCCATAAATTGTTCCATGGGGTCCGATGTAGGTATTTTGTTCTACCTAAGTCAAGAACTTTGTACCTATGGAGAGGCATTGCCATTGGCGGCATAAATAAAGAATGACTGATCTTGGCATCACTGACCCATTCTTGAAACGTTTGCGGCGCCGGATCGACGAAGATCCGGAGCTCACCGATTCTGGTCTGGCAAAAAAAGCTGGGCTTTCGGACAGCGCGATCCGTCAATATTTTTCGAAACCAAATAGAACGCCAAGAGTGGAAAACGCGCGTAAGATTTGCGCCGCGCTCGGCACGACCCTTGAAGAATTCATGTCCGAGGCTCAAACCCCAGAAGAGAAAGAGATCGTACGCCTAACACTAGCGCTACCCGATCACCTGCGCCGGCAGCTTCTAAGCTACGCAAAAGGGCTTGTTGACGCGTCGGGCAGCTCGCCTCTACCAGATGACCCAAAACAGTGATGATGAATTCGTCCGACATGCTCCCCCCGACAAAGGGAACATTACCGGAACATACCACCAAATCAACATGACAACCGCAAGCAATTTAAGTTTTAGAACAAAAGGACCGAAAGAATGAGAATGGAGAATGTTGCGAGCGGCGTTGAGCGCAAGGTTTTGGGCAGCTTCCATCGCCTTTGGGCGCTTCTTTTTGGGTTTATCTACTACGCAGCGAAAGGCGCTTGGGGCTGGGCAATCATCAGCTTTTTCACAGCCAACGGATTATTCATCGGTTTGCCGCTCTGGAACAGAACCATCATCCAAGGGCACTACGAAAATAACGGTTGGAGAATAATGAAATAGTACCCGCCACCCGTAAAAAATGGGGCGGGATCACGTGCAATCCCGCGCTCACCTTTTTGAAAGAAAGATCCGATGTCTATAAAACGAGTTGACGTAATTGAGAACTTCACCGCGACGGATAAAGACGGTCGCATTTTTAACCTCAGAACCACCCAACAAATTATAGACGCTTCATCTTTTGGTAACCCTCACGGCGAAGTTCCAGGCATTAAATCCATGTCACTCAGTGACGGCAGCCCGGTCAACTACATCGATGAGAACACCTTCCAGGTCGTTCAGACAGGCACAATTCTCACGCGGACCTGACGTCTCGAATTTAAGCCAGTGGCGCAAATCACCATCTGGCCCGCTCCCCCAAGCAGAAAGAAGCAGGACTCCACTTTCGACAACAGCAATCCACTGCTCCTTTGGTAACAGTCTCAAAAATCTACCTCCATCATGACCCGCCCTAATGGCGGGTTTTTCTTTGCAAAAGCGCCTCGACACACTCCAAGAGCCGCAACAACGTCAAATTGATACCACAGCATTGAATCTGATAATAGGTATTTAGTTCTATATCAGTTGACATAGGTATTTAGTTCTATTAACGATAGCTTCATTTATAGGAGGCTGACATGCACATACCCATCGACCAAGCCCGACACATCGTGACCCACCCGCAGATCTACGCGAGCCAACCATCGGTGCTGGCGATCAACTGGGAAAAGCTCAAGAATGCCCGTGGCCAAACGGTCGACTACGATCGCATTGGGGCCCCCGCCTATCTGATTGTCGATCCTGACCACGCAAGCGCGCAAGTTATTTGCATTCGAGCCAAAGTCCGCGATTATGCCCGTTCCAAGGGTTATGATCTTCCACCGAGTGCAGCATGATGAACGAGCGCCTTATCCCCTTTGTCCTCGGCATCTCCTCGATTGACCGCGAGGACCTCGAAACACTGAAAGACGCCTTTATGAATGAGGTGATCGAGAATGGCGGCGCATACGCCGAAGCGACGGGTGAGAAAACGGGTCTGTATGAGATCAGCCTACACGGCATCACAGCTTGCGGTGCATCCGAGATAGATGCCATTCACTATTGGATCGATGCGGCGAACAAGGCGATTGCGAACCCAAAGGGTGAAGAGGTTGAAGCTGACGGCTTCATAACGACACACCCGCCATGTGGCACCCCACGCAATCATGCGGAAGAGATCGCGAACGCACTGGCCGAACGCGACAGCGTGAAACCTCGCGCATTCCAGCGGATGCCCTTCGGCATCAGCTGACACAGCTTCCTGCACCGGCGCACTTACCAAAGCGCCGCACCTTAGCTGGCGGGCAATATCAGCCCGCCGGTTCTTTCTTTAAATTGAAAGGCGACGTGATGGACATAGATGATATGGGCGACAACACTCATTTGCCCGAGCAAAACAAGGCCTGCTACTACTGGCCGGACTGCGCCTGCGGGCCCTGTGCCAATTGCTGGCTGATGCGCCCGGACGACGCAGCCCCCATACCAGGCGCAGCGTTCGCCATCGTGGCCGCGGTGACAATAACCATAATCGCGATCTTTTGCGGCATCGCCGCAGTGATGAGTTCAGTTCTGGCGGCAATCTTATGAGCGCAGCCGCACGTCAGCGCCTGTCCGATATGCAACCTGCACAGCAGGCGGGGATCCTCTGCAATGATCCCAAATTCCAGCGCTTTGCTGCGGTTCGCTCGGGCCTACCCGGTCACCAGTTCAACGCCAGCGCCGCCCGTGAATACCTGCGCAGGGTCTGCCAGATCACCAGCAGGACCACGCTGAACACCAACAAGCCCGCTCAAGCCCAATTCGCCGCCTTGCGCACAGAGTTCGACGCTTGGTCAGGGCGGATGGCTCAACAACGTTAGACCACTCCCAACCGCCCCTTCCATCCTGACTACGGTAAAGAACGCGACAACGAGGACAAGATGACCCAGCCCCTGCTTAAACCGACAGACGCTGCAGACGTTCTGGGGATCTGCACAAAGACCTTGCAAGAATGCCGCCGTCGCGGGCTAAAGTATGTGAAGGTCGCCAGAGGTGCGATCCGGTACCGCGCGGACGACCTACAGGATTACATCGAGGCCCAGACACAATGCCATTCCGAACCAAGAAAACCCGCGTCTATCAATACGACATCGTCGTCGGGGGTCATCGCTTTCGAGGATCTTGCGGGACGGAGGACTTCGAAGCCGCGAAAGCGGTAGAGGCTGACATCCGGGCTAATGCCAAGCGCAATGCCGCCAGAGGCTCCGATTACACGTTGTCTGAGGCGCTTGGCACCTACATCAATGACAAGATCGCCGGACGCCCCTCAGAGGGCACCACCAAGAGCCAGGCGCGTGTGATCCTATCCTACATGGACGGCAAGAAGCGGATCTCCAAGCTGACCGACGCCGATATCACCCAGTACGCCGCCAAGCACCGCGCCACATGCGCCAACAGCACAGTGAACCGTCACTTGCAGATGTTGGGCCGTGCGCTCCGGCATATGGGCAAGATTTACAAAACCGAGATACCCGACATCGATCTAAAAGCAGCCGAAACGAAAGAGCCGCGGGAACGCGTGCGCGAGCTGACCACCGACGAACAAACCAGGCTATTCACCGCCCTGCCCCAAGAGTTTCATCCGATGGTCGCCTTCGCGCTCATGACCGGCGCGCGGATCAGCACGATCACCGGCTTGCTCTGGCGCGACGTCGACATGCCCAACCGTGAGATTACCTTCCGGCTTAAAGGCGACGAGCTGATGATCTTCCCGATCAATGGCGAGTTATCGGCGCTCTTGTCCGCCCTACCAAAGTCGAACGCGATGGAAAGCCGTCGCTACGTCTTCACCCGCGTCGACGGCCACTCAGCCGAGCGGATCCAAATCGTCGCCAGCGGCGGAGTGTTCGGCACCGTATGGCGCAAGGCGCTGCTGGATGCCGGCATCAACAATTTCCGGTTTCACGATCTACGCCACACCTTCGCCACTAGGATGTTACGCAAGACCCAGAACATCAGCTTGGTTTCGAAGTTGCTGGGGCATACGAATATTGAGACTACCAGCCGCTACGCGCATGTTTTGACTAGCGACCTAAGGAACGCGATGGATGGGTTTTCGGTGCTCGCAAGCCAAGCCCAGATCAACGTTGCAATTTCGCAGTGTTAAGAAAGCTCAATGAGCATTTAATATTGCAGGCGACATCAAGCAAAAAGTTGGAGAGGCTAGAAATCCTTGAGATTAGGATCTAAGAGACCCGGATAATGACTGAGCAGAAATCAAACCACTCCTACCAGCGTCGCCCGTCGACCAAAGCCACTTCACCTTTTCGGTACCCCGGAGGTAAAGGGTTTCTGACTGATTTACTCCGACAGAAGATTCATATGTTAAAGGGCCCAACTCGCTGCTACGCAGAGCCCTTCTGCGGCGGTGCAGGTGCAGCGATAAATCTACTCTTGGATGGAGATGTCCACAAAATTCTGCTCAACGATCTTGATCCATGTGTTTATTCAGCTTGGTTTGCAATAGTCCATGAGACAGACCGATTTTTGGACCAACTTAAAAATATTGACGTGACCGTTGATGAGTGGAAAAAACAGCGGCACATAGCAGCTAGTCACGAAAGTGGCTATGATTTTTATGCTGGCTTTGCAACATTTTATCTAAATAGAACGAGCCGCGCAGGAATAGTAGTGGGGTCAGGTCCAATTGGTGGATACGGCCAAACTGGAAACTGGAAAATTGATGCTAGGTTTTATAGAAAAACAATGATCGATAGAATAAAGCGCATTGGAGATATGAAATATCAAATCACAATAACTAACAATGCCGCCGTGACATTTATTGACCAGATTGATAACTCTGAGGAAGCCGAAAACACATTTGTGTTCATAGACCCGCCCTATTATCAGATTGGATCGAGACTTTATTTGGATGGAATGATTGGTGACGGCCACGATTTTCTAGCACGCAGGCTTAGCACTGGCCTAAAAAGTAATTGGCTAATGACTTATGATGATCATCCGCAAATTAGAAAGCTCTACTCAGACTTCAATATAACAGAACTAGAAGTGATCTATAGCTTGCAGAGAAATCGAAAAGTTAATGAAGTTGTTATTCAAGCAGCCGGAACATAGGCTTTGAAAGCCTCCGCTAATTCAAAACTCATTCCTGATATTTTGATTTTCGCACCTTTGAGAACCTCTTTCATTTCACTTTTTAAGTCATTCTCAATTGCAAGCATCAAGTCAGATAGAGGCTTTGAAAAAGACTGCGGCGAATATGTCCTTAGAAGGTTCCAGAGCACATCACCATGGAGATAAAGACAATCTGCTTTCGAATAATCCTGAGCAAGTACGTCTTCGAATGGATAAGGGTCTGCCGCTGCACCAATTAGAGGCACCGTCGGTCGGTGTAGGTAGAAAGAGAGTAGACGATCACGGCCGTCTTTTCCGATTTTCTTTTTTTGCCGCTGTTTTCTTTGAATAGTTGCGCCTAACGCTATACAAACGGAACCACTTGTAACCATCCCTCCGATTGTTGTTACCAAGAAAGCATCCGCACCCGCATCTTTCGCTTGCTGCTCTAACTCCTCCCAGTCATGTGGCGCTTTAACCTTTCCATAGCCGACTATATCCACCAACCGCTGAAAATTATTGAGTTTGGCTTCTTCAGACCAACTTCGACCAGTCCACCATCCCACAGAGGGCCCGATAGAGGTTGTAGCCAGCAGGGCTACCAACTCAAAAACTTTAGCATAAAGCATGCGTAAAGCTCTAACCTCCCTACTGGGCATATTCAAAAATCCCTCCGCGTCAATGGCATGGAAAAATGAAAGCCAAGCGGTGGCAAAACCTGCCGCGCTTACATCTGCGACGGCCTTTATACGCAAAGTTGTAGGTGCACCGGGAACCCGCTCGAAAGCGTAGTTCTGCCCAAACTTATTCTCTCTCTCTTCTGCAAGTTCGAAAATAGAATTCTTCACTAGATCTTCTACAAGCTGCCGCGCCGCAGCAGGCTCATCTCGTAATATATCAGTTTCAGTCTCGAGGCCAAATTTTTCTGGATCATCTTCAACATCCTGAAGCACCGTATCAAAATCGATGTCCAGATCAGAAAAAAGAGCTTCGCCTCTCGTAAATGCGTACAACTCTAAAATTGACAGCAAAAAAGCAGGATCACTAATGTTGACAATCGGAGAAAATCGGACCTCCATCAATCAGACTCAAATAAATCGGTTTGTTTGCTATCTTTTAAAGTACGGGCAATAGACTTGCAGGCTCGCTCTGCAGATAATGCACGACGATAAGCATCTTCAGCAATATCTGGTTCAAGCTCATCTTGAAGATCAAACAAGTCTGTTGAGAGATCTTTAGCTTGCTTCTCCAGCTTTGTGAGACGCCCCCTCCAATCATCTACATCCAAGCCCAGTTCTGAAACTGCCTTTATCAGATCACCGGTGGCTATCAATGTCTCGCGTGCTCCAACCGCCGCCAGAACTTTCTGCAATTTTGGACGGTCAGTGCCTTGTGATTTTATTACCTTATCGGCTTTCTCGTTACCAAATAGCCAACCGATCATAAGGTTGAGATTTTCAAGCTTTTTCGGTGGTACTGGATCGTCAGTGATGGAATCTGCCGAAATCGCTTTCTCGCCAAGGCCCAAGAAGATTCTCGAAGCAGGATTGGGCATCATCGTATAGAGATGTGAAAAACCCGTGACACCATCATCGAGCTTTTCATCGGAGATGAAATCATTAGATATTGCCTGCTCAAAAACCTTATAGGCCATGATCATTCGAACAATAGACGTCGAATTGGTATCTCCCAATGCCTCTTGAACCGCAACAAGTGCTGCTTCTCGATCACCCGTCTTGTCCACTAGTCGCTGGAACATTGCTTGCGCGAATTTAGCCTTTGCTAGAGAACCCCAGCTGGCAGGCCCATTTACATGCTTAAAACCAATAAATGAATCAGCGTCATGCCGGTTTTCGACCAAAAGAACGTTAATTGGCTTTTTCTGATTATTTTTAGTGAGCGTAGCAAGAGCCAATGCGGAAATTTGGGGGACACGTTTTGCTAATGCAGGAGGCAGGCGATCTGGTGCCAAAAGTGTTTGGATAGCAGCAACACGGCGATTACCCTCAATTACGACCCAATTGTCCTCAACTTTCTCTGAGAGCGCCACAAGTGGTTCAAAATCAATCCAGCCTTGCGAATTAATTGAATCCCAAAGCTCCTTAATTCGGGCACCCCTCACAAGCATCTCCAACGCCTCATCTTGCGAAGCTGCGCGGCTGAGACCAAATCTTGGATTGCTGATGTCTAACAGGAGTTCATGCGGCTCAACTGATAGCCTCTGGAATGATTTTGCCACAAGAACGGCTCCTAAGTAGTGGTTCATCTCGGCTGAACGGATGTGGCGATAGATGCAACAAGCGGTGCGAACAAAGCTTAAGGCGACCAACCGCGATTCTGCAACTGATCGTCTAGAGATCTCAAAGCGCTTGTCAAACCTTTGCGCGGAAATTCAACCTTTTGGACACTGCAAATCCCTATCTATTCCGACCCCCAAAGGGTGTGGTGGACTACACACTTGAGCACCCAGGCTCCCAGAGCCTCAACCAGACTGAACACCCAAACACCATATTTTCATTGTTTTGTTCATTTCTTCCCAAGCTTTAGTTACGAGTTCGATTCTCGTTACCCGCTCCAATATTTCCTAAAATCATCTCAACCCTTTTCGGGGATCGCGGCATGTCTCGCCGCTAAGGGCCGTTTGTCGATCATCGCCCTTGTCCCCACCGGTAGCATTCCGCCGTGCTTTGCGGCAGTATCTCTTTCGTAGCTTTGCCATGTCGCCCGAAAGGATACGCCAGATGTTGAAATACATATTCTTTTCGCTGCTGTTGATCCCGGCAACGGCCACCGCTGAAAAACTACCCCCTGCATCAGAACTTTTGTCAGACTGCACCGCGCCGCAGACAGATCCGGACGCCGTGCATCAATGTCTCTTTGCAATGGGCGATCAGGTGGAGCGTGACATGGTGCGCGCCTATCTCGATGCCCAAGCGGCGCTGGCTGCGTTTGATCAGGCGTTTTCGCGAAAGGCCGATGCCTCGGCGAGCGCCTTGCTTC
>MAAC01012161.1_pt1 | contig 35738 bp, 26 predicted proteins | sample 1115981 | NCBI WGS metagenome assembly MAAC01 (sample SAMN04961126, study PRJNA320927) | seawater metagenome | isolation source: sample BD02T64 sea water enriched with oil for 64 days | place: USA:Gulf of Mexico | collected 2013-07-27 | reverse complement strand
TTCGTTTAGCTCGTGGTGGCGCTAAAAAGCGTCCATTCTATCAGGTTGTTGTTGCAGATAGCCGTAACTCTCGCGATGGTCGTTTCATCGAGAAAGTTGGTTTCTTCAACCCAACAGCAGAAGGTCAAGCTGAAAAATTACGCTTAGATCTTGATCGTATCAACCATTGGGTTGGTCAAGGTGCTGGTGTATCTGATCGTGTGGCTAAGTTAGTTAAAGATGCTCAAGCAGCAGCTTAATAACAAACTTAGTAGGCAATAGAAGTAATTAGTGAGTTGTTATGAGTACAGAAAATCAAATTACCTTAGGTAAAGTAGGCGCTGTTTACGGTATCAAAGGTTGGTTGAGAATTCATTCATTCACCGATGAACCCGATGCCATACTTGACTATTTTCCTTGGTCATTAAAATTAGGAAATAATACGCGAACAGTAGATGTTACTGATTGGCGCAAGCACAACAAAGGCTTGATCGTTAAAGTTGGTGGTATTGATGACAGAGATAGTGCGCAAGCATTGGTCGGTTCAGAAATATTAACCAATGAAAGTGAATTACCAGAATTATCACAAGGTGATTATTACTGGCGAGACTTAATCGGAATGGCTGTTGTTACCACTAAAGGTTACGACCTTGGTGTGGTATCTGACATGTTGGAAACTGGCGCTAATGATGTACTAGTCGTGAAAGCGAACCTTAATGATGGCTTTAGTAAAAAAGAGCGGTTAATTCCTTATCTTTTAGAGCAAGTTGTTGAATCGGTAAGCATTGAAAATAAACAAATTTGTGTTGACTGGGACCCAGGTTTCTAGCTTGTGACTAGTATCGATTCTTCTTTGAAGAAAAGCAAAATGTGGATAGGGGTGATAAGCCTTTTTCCCGAAATGTTTGATGCTATTACTGAGTATGGGGTGACAGGCCGAGCGATTCGCAGTGGTCTTATTGAGTTTCATAAATGGAACCCAAGAGATTTTACTCATGATCGGCATCGCACTGTTGATGACCGTCCTTATGGCGGTGGTCCAGGCATGTTGATGATGGTGCAACCACTACGAGATGCCATTGCATCTGCGCGTAAAGCTGCAGAAGTTGACGGCAGAAAAGCTCGTGTTATTTATTTGTCGCCGCAGGGACGAAAACTGGACCAAGCGGGTGTAAGTGAATTATCGCAAGATAATTGCCTGATATTTATAGCAGGTCGTTATGAAGGCATAGACGAACGACTTATCGCGTCAGATATTGACGAAGAATGGTCGGTTGGCGATTACATTTTAAGTGGTGGTGAACTCCCCGCGATGAATGTAATAGATGCAGTAGCACGATTAGTGCCGGGTGTATTAGGACACAAAGAATCAGCAGAGCAGGACTCCTTCTCTAATGGTTTACTAGACTGTCCTCATTATACTAGGCCAGACGTATTGACTACCTCTAACGGGGATAAAATGTCTGTACCGAAAGTTTTGTTAAGTGGAAATCACGAACATATACGCTTATGGCGCCAAGAACAGTCTCTATTGAGAACATGGACCAGAAGACCAGAATTATTAACAAACCTAGCTCTGACAGCTGAGCAGGAGAAAATGTTAGCTTCTATTAAGAAGCAAACACGCTCCACTTAGTCTGTGCATACTAGGAAGAAGGTATTATGAGTAAAATTATTGAAATGCTCGAACAAGAGCAATTAAAAACAGATCTACCAGCATACGCCCCAGGCGATACTGTTGTAGTTCAAGTAAAAGTTACTGAAGGTGATAAATCACGTCTTCAAGCATTTGAAGGTGTTGTTATTGCTGTTAAGAGCCGTGGCTTACATTCTGCGTTCACTGTTCGTAAAATCTCGAACGGTGTTGGTGTAGAGCGTGTATTCCAGACACATAGCCCAATTGTTGACTCAATTGAAGTGAAACGTCGCGGTGACGTACGTCAAGCTAAACTTTACTACTTGCGCGAGCTATCTGGCCGTAAAGCACGTATTAAAGAGAAATTGGCAAAAAGATAATCTCTTTTTAAGCCTGTTTTGCTTTAGCAAAATGACTAAAAAAAGCCTGAATAAGCAATTATTCAGGCTTTTTGTTGTTTATTATACTGTCATGGCCAAGCAGTCTAAAACACATTTATTGTGGGCTGCTCAAACTCAATTGGATAACCATCACCGTTAGATTTATGCGGCATGTTCCCAACAAGCACCTCGGCCACTTTATTGAGACGGTAACCTTACTTCTTTTTAACGGTTTCTGAAAGTGGAGCGGGTATAAATAGACCAACCGAAAATACAGCGTGAATATAAATCCATAACAATAGCTTCTTTTTAATCTAATGGGCTCTTAAATTATTTTGGCTATTGAATCTCTAGTTATGACTGTTGGTTCAAAGAAGTGCTTAACGGATAAATCCTTTTGGTTATAAACATTTTTCAAGACTAATTTAGCCGCCATTTGGCCCATTTCACCTATAGGGTTATCTATCGTGGTAAGTTTAGGGTAAATATGGCGAGAGAAGCTGACATTATCAAAACCGATAATAGAGAGTTGCTCTGGAAGTGAAAATCCATGTTCTCTTGCATAAGTCATGGCGCCAGACGCCATCTCATCATTGGCGCAAACTAGTGCAGTAAATGAGGTGTTTTCTGCTAAAAAGCTCTTTAAACCAGTTATGCCGCCAGTCTCAGTGAATTCACCTTCATAATATAGTTTTTCTTCAAAAGGAATGTTGTGCTCTGCCAGGGCGCGCTTGTGTCCCAATAAGCGATCTTGGGCATCATGCTTTAATTGTGGACCTGAAATATAGGCTATTTTCTTATGGCCATTTTTAATCATTATTTCTGTTGCTAAATACCCGCCAAGTTCATTATCAAGACTTATACATTTATCTTTTAAACCTTCAATAAATCTGCTCATAAAGTAGATAGGAATATCATCTTGATTTAACGCTAGAATATCTTCATCAGATAAACCTTCAACATGAACTATTAATGCATCACAGCTTCGGCTTTTGAGAAACTCTATACCTTCTTTTTCTCGTTGTTCTTCGTTATGGCCAGTGGTGATTATGACATGTTTACCCGCTGCTCTTAACTCTGCCTCTATGGCTGACATCATCTGTCCAAAGAATGAACCATTGAGCTCAGAAACCATAATACCAATACTATTTGTGCAGTTTGACGCTAAAGACTGAGCAATTGAGTTGGGTCTATAACCTAACTCTGACATAGCATCCAAAACTTTTTGACGTGTTTTATCACTAACTCGGGTATTTTTATTGATAACTCGAGATACAGTTGCTAGTGATACACCTGCAAGGTGTGAAACTTCGTAAATTGTCGCCATGATCTTCCTTTAATGCCAGAACTGTATTGGTATAGATTTTAGATAACAAAATTCTACCATGAATAATCGCTCGATAACTAACTGTTGCTTAGTTAACTTACCAGCTAGTTACGCAAAAACTATGCTGTACTAAAATCTGCGCGGCGTTGTATTAATTCATTACTAATTTGTTGATTATGCTTACTCGTTAACGGGTAAAAAACCATTAACCCAGCACCTACAAAAGCAAAGGCTGCAGGTATCCAACTCATCAGTAATTGCATGCCAGGTAATGATGCTTCAATAGTGGCTTTATCCATGCCGTCATAGCCGTAACTAGCAAGCACAACTAGTACTAACGCTCCCGCAAAACCGCCACCTGTTTTCTGAACAAAAGTGCCTGCAGAATAGATTAATCCAGTTGCCCGGCGACCATTTTTCCATTCTGAGTAATCAGCAGAATCACCTAACATGGTAAAGAACAATGTTGGCATCATGGCGGCAAAAAACTCAGCACTACAACCTAAAATGAAAATAGCCTGTATATTGCCTTTAGGTACCCAATAAAAACCTGCCGTGAGCAAGCCACTTAAGATAAGGGAGATGATAAATAATTTGCGTTTACCTAATTTTTTAGATAAATATCCAGTGCATAAAGCGCCTAAAATAGAAACAATTAGTAGTGCGATAAAATACTTGCCAGCCATCAGCTCATCACCCACTTGGTATTTAAAGTAATAGGCTACAGTACCGTATTTGATACCGTTAAACATCATGGTTAAAAAGCCCATGCCTAGCAGTATTAACCAAGGTTTATTGGTCAGTAAATCAACCATATCTCTTTGGGTACCGCTCATATCATCCGGGGTATTTCTAATCAACCGTTTAATCAGTACCCATATAGAAGCCATGACAATGACAAAAAATATGCCACTATAAATATTGCGATAATAGAAAAATAATGTCGTTGCTAGTAATGGTAAAATAATAAAAGGTAAGTTCTTACTTAAATCAAGCAACTCTGACTTTAAACTGACAGAGTTGTCTATCGCAGGGGTAATACGTTCTTTAGTGCTAACAAAGGTGATAATCATTAAGGGGATTAAAATAGCAGCAAATAAATACATGGTATATTGATAACCCATTGCATCGTCACCCTCACCAAAATAGGCGACTAAATCAGGTAAAAAACCCATTACCAACAAGCCACCAGCAAATGCTCCAGCAAAGCGAAACCCTGATAAACTTGTGCGCTCGGTGTCGCTTGGTGTCATTACGCCCATTAAAGCAGAATAAGGTACGTTATTGAGTGTATAAGCCAGTGTTAAACCTATATAAGTGACATAGGCATAAATAAGTTTGCTGGTATAACTTAAATCGGGCGTGGTAAAACACAGCACCATAAATAGCGCTAAAAAGGGAGTAGACCATAATACCCAAGGGCGGAATTTACCCCAGCGAGTATTGGTTCTATCGGCTATCATGCCCATAATGATGTCAGTCACGCCATCAGACAAACGTACCACTAAAAATAGCATGGCTGCAGCAGCAGCAGTCAAACCAAAGGTATCGGTATAAAACACTGCTAAGTAAGCTAAAGCGCCACGCCACACTAAATTAGCGGCGGCATCGCCCATTGCGTAACCTACTTTTTCATAAAATGGTAATTTAGTCATTTAGTTTCCAATTAGCTAAGGGCAATCACCTAAGTGCTATTATTTAGGTACAGTAGTCGATTTATCTATTTGTTATTAAGGCTTTATAGGCAAGCCCACTGGCTTTAATCGTTCTTACTTGGCTGTCGTAATCAACATATACAATACCAAAACGTTTCAAGTATCCTTCAGCCCATTCAAAATTATCCATTAAACTCCAAGCAAAGTAGCCATTGACGGTAACACCTTGTTCTATTGCATCGTGTACAGCATTAAGGTGGTTTTGGTAATAATCGATTCTATCAGTATCATTAACCGTACTATCAACTAACTTATCGTCTATTGCTGCACCGTTTTCTGTAATATAAATTGGTGGTAATGAGTACTTTTCGTTTAATGATACTAATAATTCAGTAAAAGCTTTAGGATAAATTTCCCAGCCAATGTCAGTTCTAGGTGCGGGAGGATCGATTTGAAAGAAGTGTTCTTCTTTATCCGCCTTATAAATGGCTCGGGTATAGAAGTTAACGCCCAAAAAGTCCATAGAATGAGAGATAATAGCCATATCGCCGTCATGTATTTCAGGATGATTTTCAGTTGGTAATTGCGTCATGATTTCTGGATATTCGCCGTCAAATAACGGCTTGATATACCATTGATTAAAATAATCATCGGCAAAATCAGACGCTTTCTTGTCCTCACTGGAGTCCGTTTCAGGATAGCAAGGAGTAAAATTAAGCACGATGCCATTTAATGTGTCAGGGCTATTTTTTTCCAGTACTTGCATGGCTAAACCATGGGCAAGTAATAAGTGGTGTGCGGCTTTTTTACCAAACTCTTTACCGATAATGCCAGGTGCATGAATACCGGCTTCGTAGCCTAAAAAAGCACTGCAAAAAGGTTCATTCAGTGTGGCATAAGCATAAACTCTATCACCAAAAGCTTTTGAGATTAAGTCAGCATAGTCTCTAAATTTATAAACGGTTTCTCGATTCAACCAGCCACCTTCATCTTCAAGGTATTGTGGTAGATCCCAATGATATAACGTGACAAAAGCCTTAATTTTTTTAGCTTTCAACTGATCTAATATAGCAAGGTAATAATTGACACCTTCTGGGTTTAATTCGCCTGATTCTTTGATAACACGCGGCCAGGAAATTGATAAGCGATAGGCGTCTACTCCTAAATAATTGATTAGTTCAACATCTTGTTTCCAGTTGTTGAAATGATCACAGGCAATTTCGCCATTTGAGCCATCAGCAACTTTACCTTGAGTATTACAGAAGGTATCCCAGATACAAGGTAATCGACTATCAGCCCCGCCTTCTATCTGAAAAGATGCAGTAGCAACACCATATAAAAAATCATCAGAAAGCATTTTAGAGTGATGAGGTAAAGAAAGAGTAGACATAATGTTAGTTTTCACCTGTTTTTGAACTTAATGATTAAGTTGCTTTATTTTTGAAATCGCTTAGTTATTAAGTAAAGCTATTTTTTGTATTTAACTAAATTGCTCATGTAAGCGCTTACATTTAGATTAGTGTTTTATCAGCCTGAGGTCAACATATTTTACTTTGATTTAGGTTTGTTGTAGTTAAGTAGTTGAAAGGTGGAGGTAATAAATAATGGTAAATGTATTGTTTTGTAACTCATATCAGCTTAGTTATTACTTTTATTTAAAAATTTATCCATAGATTACCAGTAAAAGTTACTACGTATTGTTGATGATGGATCTTGGTGCAATGATCATATTTTTGTTTGAAAACAGTGAGGATTAATAGTCTTAAAAGATAGAGTTATAGGTTTAAGTCTCTCAAAACTACTGAAAAATCAAATTGATAATTAGATAGCTTCTTTTGATGTATTCGTGAAAATTGTCGAAAGTTCACCTTACTCCAATCGGGGTTATTAAGTAATACTTGGTAATCACTAATATTATTACGATCAATTAATTGCAGCTGGTAAGTTGATTTCTCTGTTATATTGGTAAATGCTGGTATTCCATTGAAATGATCAAATAGTTTAATTAACGCCCAAGCGGTCTGCATAAAATGGCCGCCAACACTTGCGGTATAACTATCATTTTCAATAGCTTTTAACCCTTCAATAGTCCAATCAAAACCACCAACAAATAAATTTTGATTGATTGTCATACCTTGATTAACCGCAACATCTATTACTCCTAGTGCCATTATATCTGCTGCAGTCCACACTATCTCAATATCAGGGTAGCGTTGCAATAAACCCAGAAACATCTCTCCCGATACCTTTCTCTCCCAACGCGCATTAACTATCTGGGCCAGCGAAAAATCAGTATCTTGCTCTAGTTCTTCTATTAGCCCCGCATTACGCTCACTTGAATGACCGCTCATATCACCAGAGATGCCAACAACATTCAATCCATTCGTTTCTGCAACTCTATTTTTACTTGCTCTGATTAAGGCGTGAGCAAGCAGTTTTCCAGCCTTTTTATTATCGTGGTATATTTCACCTAGCCAAAAATCAAAATGTTGTCTAGGTTGGCCTAGCTTGATTTGTAAGTCAGGAAAAAGAGTTCTTTCAAGGGTTATAAAAGGAATTTTAGCAAACTCTAATTTACTGAACGTTTCCAGTGCGGTGCCATCATAAGGCATGAAAATCAGATAATCTGGTTTGGTATCTTGTAGCACTATCTTACTGATTTGCTCTTTTTGTAATAAGCGGTGACCGCCGCTGTGAAATGTTTTTAAGGAAATATTAAGGTCGACAGCTGCAGCATTAGCAACTTCACTGACCTGGTCCCAAAATGGACTTCCTTTGAAAGAGGGGTTAATAAAAATGACTTCTAGTGAATAGGCAGGGAGCGCAATTACACCAATCAAGTAAATGATATATTTGTTCATTTGGCACCTAATATTAGCCAAGAATGCTGTAAATTAGTATAGTTTAAAAAGCCTAAATTTTTGTTAAACACTATGATTGATTTTCATTGCGGTTCAGAAAAGTTTATCGTTTGATTTTACGATAAATTTCTATAACTTAAAGTGCTATATCAATTGATACTTCTGTTAAGTTCTAAAAAAACACTTGAAAAATGTTTGCTAGTAGCTTTTAATAACAACAAATGAAAGCGCTTACATTTTTTGTTGTCGTTTATCTTCATTTAGAGCCAGCTGGCACTTTGTTATATTGCCTGTGATGCAATGCACCATTTGAACGCGTAATTTGAGTACTTTGCTGGTTACCTAAAAATTACTGAACCAAAAGTTAAGGGTCATTATGGCATCGTTTTCAAATTCTACTCTTTCAACACCAAGTGTTGATGTGTCTGCTGATGGTGATTATCGCTTTGCGTTAACATCATTAACATCATTATTTTTTATGTGGGGCTTTATTACCTGCCTAAACGATATTTTGATTCCCCATTTAAAAGGCGTGTTTGATTTATCATACAGCCAAGCTATGTTGGTTCAATTTTGTTTTTTCGGTGCTTACTTTATCGTATCTCTGCCAGCAGGAGTTATTGTCAAAAAATTAGGTTATCAAAAAGGTATCGTTTTAGGCTTAGTCATTGCCGCTGTAGGCTGTTTATGTTTCTATCCTGCTGCCAGCTTGCATAGTTATCCCGTATTTTTAATGGCATTATTTATTCTTGCTAGTGGAATTACCTTATTACAAGTGTCGGCTAACCCCTATGTCAGTATGTTAGGTGATGCTAAAACAGCTTCCTCTCGCTTAACCATGACGCAAGCTTTTAACGCCTTGGGTACAACGGTGGCACCCTTTTTTGGTGCCTTGTTAATTTTGAATGAAGCCGCTGAGTCAATCTCTGCTCAAGCAAGTGCTGAATCTGTGCAGATGCCCTATGTACTACTTGCTGCCATGTTGTTAATTCTTGCGGCAATATTTTCTTGGTTAAAACTTCCTGATAGGACAGTACCGCAACAAGCTTCCTGTGAAGATATTTCGGGTAGCGCTTGGCAGTATCGTCACTTGGTTCTAGGTGCGCTGGGTATTTTTGTTTATGTTGGCGCGGAAGTTTCTATTGGTAGTTTCTTGGTGAGCTTTTTTGCAGATCCTGATATTGCTGGTTTAGCAGAGACAGAGGCAGCAAATTATATTGCTTATTATTGGGGTGGGGCAATGGTAGGTCGATTTTTTGGCGCTGCGGTAATGCAAAAAATTGATGCCGGTAAAGCGTTAAGCTTTAATGCAATCCTTGCTGTGCTTTTGATTTCAATCACTATGTTATCGTCAGGACAGCTTGCTATGGTTGCTATTTTATTAGTGGGTTTATGTAACTCTATTATGTTTCCAACTATTTTTAGCCTGGCCATCAATGGCCTAGGTCAACACACTAGCCAAGCTTCAGGTATTTTATGTCTGGCTATTGTCGGTGGTGCCATTATCCCACTTATTCAGGGTGTTCTCGCCGATAGTATTGGCATTCAATCAGCATTTTTCTTACCTATTTTGTGTTATTTGTTCATTACTTATTACGGCTTGTTTGGCAGTAAAGTTAAGGTGATTGACCAATAAATATATCTACTATGAGTGCATCGAAGTAGCTGACAGTTAACAACTTAAATTAACTATCGGCATAAATAAAATTTAAATTTTTTATTCAATAGGACAATAGTTTTTTATAAAATCCTGATGTGCTGGTAATTGAGTAACTGCTTGGCTAATGGAATTTCGCAGCCCAGTTAAATAGGCTTCGAGTTGTTCGTCTGGTATAACATGTACCGCGTGATGATATTGTTCTGGCATAATACCTTGCCCCATCATTACTTGTATCCATGAGTCTACTTTAAATAATTCAGCCTCTTTGCTGTAAAATCGTCCAGTCTGGTTAAAGAGTTCTATACGGTTATTGAGCGAATCGGGTACTTGCATATTTTTGCAATATCGCCAAAATTCACTGTCTTCTCGTTCAGTCGCATGATAATGAAGAATGATAAAGTCACGTATTTCTTCGGCTTCAAATGCAGCTTGTTGATTATATTCGTCTATCAGTGGTTGCTTGACTCCTTCAAATGGAAATAGTTTCATGAGCCGAATGATACCAATCATAAACATGTAAATGCTGGTGGACTCTAATGGTTCAATAAAACCGCTAGAAAGTCCGAGTGCAATACAGTTTTTATGCCAATTTTTATTACGCCTACCCGTTCTATATTTTAAAACTCTAGGCTCGGTTAACATCGTCCCTTTAATACTGCTGGTTAATTTTTCTATCGCTTCATCATTGCTCATAAATTTGTCGCAAAAGACTAAACCGTTACCAACGCGTTGTTGCAATGGGATCTGCCATTGCCAACCAGATTGATGCGCAATAGAACGCGTGTATGGCAAGGTTGCACAAACTTTTTCAGTTTGTACGGCAACAGCACTATTACAAGGTAACCAATGAGACCAGTCTTGGAAGCCCGTTGCTAATGTTTCTTCAATTAATAGCCCCTTAAAACCGGTGCAATCAATAAATAAGTCGCCATTGATGACTTCTCCTGATGCTAACTTAAGCGACTTGATAAAGCCGGTGTTATCATGCTGAGCAACGCTCGTTATGTCGCCTTCAATACGCTTAACCCCATGGCGTTCACTGTATTTACGTAAATATTTTGCATATAAGGTCGCATCTAGATGATAGGCATAATTAATATCTGACTTGTCAGAAAGTGCAAATTTACCTGCCATAGCAGCTTGAGTTTCATAACAATAATCACTATAAGGAGCGTTGTGTCCTTTGGTTTTTCCATATAACCAAAGATCATGAAATTCGCCAAGATAAAAACTTTTACCGGTATTACCAAAAGAGTGAAAATATTGCTCATTGGTATTTCGCCAGTTTTCAAACAAAATACCTAGCTTAAATGTCGCCTGTGTCTCCCGCATAAATTCTTTTTCATCAATGCCTAATAATTGATGAAATGCTTTCATCGGTGGAATGGTCGCTTCACCAACACCAATGGTGCCAATATTTACAGACTCAACTAAGACAATCTCTAGTACACTGGCTAATTGTTTGCTTAACGCTGCAGCGGCAACCCAGCCAGCTGTGCCTCCGCCAGCAATAACAACTTTTTTAACTTTATTTGGTTTTATTTGCACAAAAACACTCCTTTATATATTGGCTTTAGCGATTTAATTTATTGATCAGTAAAGCTCTTAATTGTCTAGCATGTAAGTCATCAATAGGCCCCAATACACCTCTGGCCGCTTCTGGAAGGTGGGCGCCAGCAAGGTCGCTATCGCCAAAAATGTAATAATCAAAGATGTGTTTCCATGCTTGTTTTTCTGACTCTGGCCGGTCTCGCAAGCTCAATAGAGCGTGATGTAGGGCATGCATAGCTTGGCCGTTTATTCTTGGCATAGTATCCCACCAATAATTGATCAGGGTATTAAAATCACTTTTTGACTCGACTTGATGCCACCACATTGAGGGAATAAATAATGCATCGCCGGGCTCTAATTCAGCGATCTCTCCGTGATTTAGGGCTATCTCAAATTTTGGATGTTTGTCGAAGTCAGGCTGACTAAAATCTACCATAGATATTACCTGTCCACCCGGTGTAGGTGCTAGCGGGCCAGGGTATAAATTCTTGATTTGATCTGGTGGGAATAAGGTGAATTTACGTTTTCCAGCAATACAGCAGGCAATGTTGTTTTGCGCGTCGTAATGACAAGGTGCAATGGTTTTATTGCCAATCCATATGCCAACCATAGGATCTAAACGATCGATCGGGTTTAAGGTGAAATACTCGTTATCAAATGAAAGATCATTTTCTTTTCTTAACTCTGGAAAATATAAATCGACACTACTGGAGGCTATGTACCTAAGGGGGGGATTGTCATCGCCAAAGCTTGAAATTATTTCATCTAATGTGTTGCTAACGTTCGCTTGTTTTATGTCGAAGTTAAGTTGGCTAACATTTTCATTATAAGCCAATCGCCCTTTTATTTTTGCATCACCAAAGTAAGTAGGTACGGCTCGGCCGTTGTAATATTTTTTTAATTGTGAAATGAGTGTGGTAAGCGGTTTATCTTTTTGCTGGGTTAATGGCCAGTCACTTACTAAGCCTTTAAGAATAACAGGCGTCGTTGATGAAAATACCTCACTTGGGATATTATCCGACTGAAAACCTGATAACGATTTGGTTTGTTTAGTGATAGAAGTCATCTTTAGTTAGGCTTTTGAGCAATTAGCCCGTTTTTCTTATTGATGAGCTTGTACATATTATCCATCGAAGACATCACTAAAAATGCAGCTTGTAGAAAACCACTCCGATTTAGTTGCTCCAAATCTTCGCCCTTTAGCTTGGCTAGTTTCTCTTTATTGATGGTGTAATTACCTTTGATGTTATATTGCTGACCATTATCAAGAGTAACGTCTAACTTAATGGGTTCAATTAAATCATAGTGAGTGAAAGCAGCAAACATCGCATCACTTATCCTCAAACCCTGTTCAATTAGTTCAAGCGTTTGGATAATTTTATTTAAATAAGGACTATTACCACCTAGCTCTAAAAACAGCGATTGACCGTTTTTGGTATTTATTCTTGGACTATCTAAGTCAATATGTACCATTGCTGAATTGTTGTCATCACCACTTTTAGGGCTTTGTAAGCCGATTAAAAAAGGCTCTCTTACCACTATAGCCGGTATATAATCTGCTTGCCATTTACCTTGCGCTAAAAATAAGTTTTCATCTTTTTGCAGTCCTAATAAAATCACTGAACGATATTTATTAGTGTCCGGATCTTTTTGAAAAAAAATCGGGTATTCTTTTTGTATATTATTGAATTCGGTGGGAAAGGTGATGACACTGCCCACTTCATTTCCGTACTGGGCCGAAAAATTGGTATCTATTTTTAACGCTTGATGGTTAACATTATTTAATATTGCGTAGTTGTTGCTCATATAGCGTTCCTATCATATTTCTGCTGTTGAAATTCTCTTGTTATAATAACTAAGAGCCATGCTAATACATGGCTCTTAAAATTATTCCTAACATTCTAGGTAACTTAGCTTAACTGTTTAGTTAATCAAACTAGAAGTTATAACGTGCACCAATTTGGTAACGTGCTCCTAAGTCTTCATAGAATTCTACTTGTCTATGACTACGACCATGATCACGTCGATCTTCTTCAGTAATATTTAATGCTTCTACGAAAAGAGCAAGTTGGTCATTAACCTGATAACTCACATTGATATCGATTTGGCTATAAGCTTCAACATAAATAGGGTTATTTGCTGAACCTCGGCTAGTCGAACGTAAATAGTCATCACGCCAGTTGTAGGCAATACGCGCGGATAAACCATCTTTTTCATACATACCGACAAGGTTGGCGGTGTCACTTAAACCTAATAAAGCAAATTGATTAGTACCAGGTTCTGCGCCATTATCAAAGCCAATATCGCCTTTAACAAACGTATAGTTCGCTTGAAAACCAAAACCTGATTCACCAAAGAAGTGTTGTACGGCAAACTCACCACCGTAAATTCTTGCTTCTTTGTTATTTAAAGGCTGACTCACTAAGAAGTCTGTTAGTGGATCATCGCTGTTTGCATAAAATTGATTATTATCTTTAGCGATCACTTCTGCATCAGTAATTGATTGGTCATAACCAGATTCGCCTTGTTGGATAAAGCTATTAAAGCCACCAGGATATTCCTCAGGGTAAGCTAACATGACCATTGCGGTATAAATATTAGAATCATTGGTATTTATGCCATTCTCTTCTAATTGCGCAACGGCCGCTGAAACACGAGGACCATTAGTTTGGTCGCGTACGCCCCAAATATTTTTAGTACTACTTGATTGACCAATAAAGTTTTTGACACGTTTTTCAAAGAAACCCGCTGAAACATAACTGGTATCATCAAAATACCATTCAAGTGAAATATCGTAGTTACTCGACTGTAACGGTAATAATTCTGGGTTGTTTTGAGTGGCTGTTTTAGTTAAGCCATTATATGACGAACCACCAGCAAAATTGAAACCACTGGTATCATTTTGTAAATTACCATAGCTTGCTCTTGAGATGGTTTCACTAAAAGAAAAACGACCAATGACTTCATCAGTAAGGTGAATGTCAAAGTCGAAACTTGGTAAAAAGTTATTATAGTCAAAGTTTGTTGCTACTGCTTCAAGATCTTCACTATATATAGCTCTATCATCGTTATTACCTTGCCATTGCCAACCTTGGAAGCGCCTTAAATGTGCAGTCGATCTTAGGTCAGTGCTTTCATAACGTAAGCCTGCGGTGAAGTTAGTTTCCATACCGCCTAATTCACCATTAACAGTGAGTTGGAAGTATAACGCGCTAGTGTCTTCTTCTAATTGATTATCAGCATTCCAATTTGTTTCAATATCAGCGGTTAGGCCTTGATTAGAATAAGGTTGATCTGTATGCGCAAGAACTGCTTCAAGAATATCTTCTGCATTGCCTTTCATCGCTTCAGAAGCCGCACCACTAGGGGCATTGTCAAACGTTGAAGGATCATAGGCGCTAAGAAGCTCACTAGGAATATCGCCAGGCGTAGATGCGCCCCAGCCACCCAGAGATAGCTGCTTGGTTGAATTCCTTGTTCTCATTTCCATTGTACGAGTTTCTAAGCCAAAATCAATTTGGCCCTCATCAAACTCGTAAGTAAAATCTATTTTAGCTTGATCTACATCTGTGGTTTGGTCGGCGTAACGAATATGACCAATTTGTGAACTATGCATTTCAGCCGTTAAACCGTTAGGACGGCTTAATGTTTGAGTAGGTATATCTCCGTCATAACGATATGACTGGCCAGTGCCTGTGTTAGCTGCAATTTGAATCGCCGTTTGACCAGCGCCTTTGTGACCATTAGGCATACTTTCAGCGGAAGAACTATGAATATCAAAATTGACCGATAAGCGATCTGTTGCTTCCCAAGCCAAATTTAAACCAATTGAGCTTAAGGTATTCTCTTGTGCCATATACTGTTGATCTTGACCCAATGAGGCGGCTGTATTGGCTGGAGTATTAACAAAAATTGGCGATTTAATGGTCGCGTTACTATCAAATTCAATCTCTGTTATGCCACCCAAACTCATCCATGATGTCGCCTCAGTGCGGCGTTGTTGGATATCATTATTAGCATAGGTATAATCTAACGTACCAATTAAGCTATCACTCATTGCATATTGTAAGGTTAATTGGGCATTATCACGAACACGCTCTGTAGAAACGGTTGAATAACGAATATCATCAGGTCTGGCATATAAATCACCGTCTGTTGGTGCGTTGGTAATAACTGCATTTGAGTTATCACCTAATTGGTACAAATCATCAGTACCCCAAACACCAATATTCCAGTTGTTTATGGTAACTTGTTCCGCACCTGAGTGACGCTCTGAGTGATTAAAAGATAAAGCCACACCAAATACTGAGTCGTCATCAGTAAAACTAATTAAACCTGATAGTTCAGGAGTAATGTCACTGCCTTCTTTATTAGTGGTGTCATGAATTGCCTTAGCGCCAAAAGAAGCTACTAGCCCTTCTGAATCAAGTGGTTTAAGGGTATTAATATTAATCGTTGCACCAATACCACCGGTTGCCAAGTTAGCTCTGCCCGTTTTATATACTTCTACAGATTTAATACTGTCTGAGGCAAGGTTACCAAAATCAAAAGCTCGTTTGGCATTGCTTGAAGCGCCAGGGCCTGATGAACCATTACCACCGCCGCCAAAGACATCAGCTGTTGGCATTTGACGACCATTTAAGGTCACCATGTTATTCCCGCCGCCAAAACCACGAACAGTAACGCTTTTACCTTCACCATTTTCACGGCTAATTGATACACCTGTTATACGTTGTAAAGACTCTGCTAAGTTGGTATCTGGGAACTTACCAATATCTTCAGCAGAAATGGCATCTACTACACCAGATGCATCTCTTTTCATACGGGTTGACTCTTTAATACTAGAGCGCATGCCGGTGACTTCAATTACTTCTACTTGTTCTTCTTGTACATTTGCTGCTTCGGCTGACATTGTAGGCAGTGCAGTTGCCCCTAATATTAATGACAAGCTTGTTGCTATTCTTGTCTTAGTGAATGTTCTCTGACTCATGTTGTATCTCCCGGCTTTAAAACCATGTTTATAATTATTTAACAGGTGTAAGCGCTTTCAAAATATTACAAAAAAAAATAGCGGTTGTAAAATATATTTATGTAAGCGCTTACATTTAAGTTAAGATATTATTAAAATAAGGTCAATAACTATTTGAATTTATATTAAAGCTTATACACTAAATGTACGCTTTTTATACAGCCCGGCCTTTGTTTTATCTTGATTTTATCGTTCGGTTAATTATTTAATTTTCATATTTAATAGTTACTTAAGTTGTAAGAATAATATTTTCAATTAAATTTAGGTTGAAAATATTACTAATATCAGTATATTTGTAAGCGCTTACATTTTATCGTAAAATCTGGAGTGAACTGTATTACTGTTACTTTGTGATTGATGCATAAATGTAATTGTTGATAATAAGAATGAGGCTGATAATGATAAAAAATATAAACCTACATCAACTTAGTTTACGCGAAAAAATGGGGTATGCCTGTGGTGATATAGCCTCAAATTTTTATTGGCGCGTGTTTGATGTATTTCTATTTATTTTCTATACCGATGTTTTTGGTCTGTCAGCGGCTGCTGTCGGCACTATGATGTTGGTAACTCGCCTTATTGATGCTTTTTCTGATCCCCTAATGGGGGCAATAGCTGACAGAACGAATACCCGCTTTGGTAAATTTAGGCCCTATTTACTTTGGGGGATTATCCCTATGGTAGCCGCAGGAGTACTCACATTTACCGTACCAGATGTCAGTGAGAGTAATAAGTTAATTTGGGCTTACGGTACTTACATATTTATGATGCTGGCATATACCTTCATTAATGTACCTTATGGCGCCTTACTTGGTGTAGTAACGGCTGACAGTCAGCAAAGAACCACGTTAACGAGCTTTCGTTTTATCGGTGCTTTTTCAGGGGGTAGCCTTGTTGCTTATTTGACCCCTGAATTGGTCAAATATTTAGGGCAGGGTAATGAGGTGCTAGGTTGGCAGTACACTATGCTGGTTTATGGCTTAGCTGCTTCGGTACTGTTTGTTGTTACTTTCTTGTCAACCACTGAGCGAATCTCTCCGCCTGCACAGCAGAAAACACCCGTTTTGCAGGATTTACAAGATTTGACGCAGAACGGTCCTTGGAAAGTTCTGTTTGTCTTAGCACTTATTATTATGATGACTATCTCATTAAGAGGTAGTACCGGTACTTTTTATTTTAAGTATTATGTCCAGCGCCCAGATCTCATTGGCAGTTTTGCCATGGCTTACATGATTGCGTTAGCTATAGGCGCGGCATCAACACCACTATTAACCAAATTTATCGATAAACGACGTTTGCTGATGATATTGATGACAATTGTCGCTGCACTTTCATTGATTTTCTATTTTGTGCCGAATGACAACATCACCTTAATGTTCGTTTTACAAATAATGATCGGCTTAGCACTGGGGCCAAAATCACCTTTGGTTTTTTCTATGTACGCTGATACAGCTGATTTTTCTGAGTGGCGAACGGGAAGGCGGGCTACAGCGATGATTTTTTCAGCAGCAGCATTTGCGCAAAAGCTTGGTGGTGCATTAGCTGGGGCTATGATTGGTTGGTTACTGGCTTCTCTTGGTTATGTTGCTAATCAAGTGCAGACGGGCACCTCTCAAGAAGGAATTGTGCTGTTAATGACGCTTATTCCAGCGGTTTTTGCAGTAATTGCTGTGCCGTTAATTTATTTTTATCCGTTAGATGATCAGCAATTAAAAAAGCTCCAGTACGAACTACGCGCCCAACAAGCGTTAAATGAGCGAGAAAAAACTAATATAGATGATGAAAAAATACCGACAACAGGAGCTGTTAATGCCTAAGTTACCTTTGATAAGTATTGATAGCGCAGTTGATGGTTATAGTAGAATAAAACTATCAAGCCCAACTAAATTGCCTAATGCTAGGGGGTTTTTATGGAACCGCGCTATGGTAATGCAGGTTAATTGTCGGGGTTATGTCAATTCACAGTTTATGCAGCCTGAGCCAGCTAAATACTCTTATGCGCCAAACATGGAAGCTAAAAGTTTTATTCAACCAGAACATAGTTATTTCAGCCATCATCCAGGACGTTTCTTTTACCTGAAAGATGAAGACAGTGGTGAAATAATTTCTCTACCTTATGAGCCTATGCGTGTTCAATTAGATAGCTTTTCCTTTGAGTTAGGTAATAGTGATATTACTTGGTCAATTAAGCACAGTGGCTTGCAAATAACCATTAAGGTGAATTTAACTAAAGATGACTTAGTTGAGTGCTGGTTTTTTTCGGTAACCAATCAAACCAATACCGTGAAAAACATCAGCCTCTTTCCCTATTTCAGTATTGGTTATATGTCGTGGATGAATCAGTCAGCCACTTATAACGAAAAGCTGAATGCTATTGTTGCTGATTCTGTTACTCCTTATCAAAAAGTATCGGATTATTTTAAAAATAAACAGCTAAAAGATAAGACCTTCTTCCTTAGTGATACAACTCCTACGGCGTGGCATGCCAATCAAAAGCTCTTTGAAGGAGAAGGGGGGCTACATCAACCAACTGCCTTACAGGCAGATTTGCTAGACAATGTTGAAGCCCGTTATGAAACGCCAGTTGCGGTTATGCAATTTCAACAGCGGTTATTGCCTAGTGAGCAAAAAAACTATCAATTCTTGTTTGGGCCGGCAAAAGATGAAGCAGAAATTGCGATAATTAAAGAAAAACACCTTGGCTATCAACAACGAAAGCAAGCGCTGAAATCTTATCGAGATTACCTTAATCAAGGAAAAGCATGTTTAACCATTAATAGTGATGATGTCGGCTTTGATGACTTTGTAAATCATTGGTTGCCCAGACAAATGTTTTATCATGGTGACGTCAACCGTTTAAGTACAGACCCACAAACGCGTAACTATATTCAAGACAATATGGGCATGGCCTTTATTAATAGCGGAGTGACTCGGCAAGCTTTTATTTTAGCGTTATCTCAGCAAACCATTAATGGTGCAATGCCTGAAGGAGTGTTATTGCACCAAGATGCTGAGCTTAAATATATTAATCAAGTGCCACATGCCGATCATGGTGTGTGGTTACCGATCTGTTTATCGGTCTATTTAAATGAAACTGCTGATGTCAGCTTACTCAGTGAAGCGATTACTTTTGCTGATTCAACTCAGGAGCAATCTTTTGCCTGTCATATAAGGTTAGCGCTGGATTACCTCATTAATGCTACCGATCATCGAGGTTTAAGTTTTATTGAACAAGGTGATTGGTGCGACCCTATGAATATGGTGGGTTACCAAGGTAAAGGGGTTTCTACTTGGTTATCTTTAGCAACTGCTTATGCGTTAACTACGTGGTGTGACCTCTGTGATGAATATGATATTAATATTAGTCGACAAAAATATGATGAATATCGCTTTGCAGCTCAAAAAATTAATAACGCTGTAAATGAGCACTTATGGCATGGTCAATGGTTTGCTCGGGGTATTACTGATGATGGCCGTGTTTTTGGTACCAATGAAGAGGCTGAGGGCAAGATATTTCTTAATCCGCAAAGTTGGGCCATGCTTAGCGGTGCGGCAAGTGAACATCAACAAGCAGATATGATAGCGGCCATAGGTACTCAATTGATAACACCTCAAGGAGTAATGATGCTGGCGCCAAGTTATACCGCTATGGTGGAAGATATTGGCCGTATTACGCAAAAACACCCAGGAGTGTCTGAAAATGGCTCTGTTTACAATCACGCGGCAATATTTTACGTGTATGCACTTTACCAAGCAGGACAAAATAACTTAGCTTTTGAGCTACTCCATAAAATGCTACCGTCGCTTGAAAATGCCGAAGTTACCGGGCAATTACCTATTTATGTGCCAAATTACTATCGCGGTGCTTATCATCAGTTCCCCAAACAAGCGGGGCGCTCGAGCCATTTGTTCAATACCGGGACAATTTCTTGGATATATCGTTGTTTAGTAGAAGAGTTGTGTGGTTTGAAAGGCTGTGCAAAAGGCTTACAGATAGCGCCAAAACTGCCTACAACAATGAAGACATTATCTGGTCAGCGACTATTTAGGGGGGCAATGGTTAATTTCTCTATTGAACAAGTTGACGAGATTCTTACCATGGAAGTAATACTTGATAAGCAAGCTATTGCGAGCAATGTATTAACCGATTTACAGTCAGGAAAAAATTATCAGCTGCAGGTGAGGGTACCGCTACATGGTTAAACTAGCAAAACAAGTACCGAGCTTATTTATTGTTATGGGCGTTAGCGGTACGGGTAAATCATGTTTAGCCAAACAAATGGCCGATGAGTTTTCGTTAGTGTTTGTTGATGCTGATGATTTTCACAGCGCGCAAGCCAAAAAGCATATGGCTGAAAATAAGCCATTAACCGATGAGATGAGAGTGCCTTGGTTAAGGGATATTGTGGCTCATTTAGTTATTTTGTCTCAGCAAGGTAGCTCGGTAGCGCTCGCTTACTCAGGATTAAAATCGGCGCATCGAGATTTATTTAGAAAGCTGCCTTTTTATTGCCACTTCTTTTACCTCATTGGTGACAAGGAAGTTATAGCTAAGCGAATTTCTCAGCGTGAAAGTCACTTTTTTTCAACTGAATTACTTGATAGCCAATTTGAAGCCATGGAACCCCCTTCGGGATGTGAACAAGATGTCAGCACTATAAAGATAAACCGACCTTTTTTGTTGGTAGCTTATGAAATGAATAAACTCGCCCAATCAATCACCAAGAAAGTAATGACTAGGAAAACAAACAATGTCTAACTATTTGAAATTTATCAGTACATTATTAGTACTTGTCACACTAAATGCATCAGCTCTGGAAGCAGTAAAATCATTAGAAAAAATGACTATCAACGGTATCGCAAATGAAGAAAATTGGCAGTTGACAACTTGGCAGCCAATCGACCAATTAATCTTGGGGAGTATGCCAAGTAAAGAAGATTTTTCTGGGCGATTCAAAATACTGTGGGATGAACAGCAGTTGTATTTATTGGTAGAAATTACCGATGATATCTTATTCGATCAGCACGTTGACCCGCGTCATTTATATTGGGACGATGATTGTTTAGAGATCTTTATTGATGAAGATGGCTCTGGTGGTAACCATCAGTTTAATTTTAATGCTTTTGCCTATCATGTCGCTTTAGATAATCAGGTCGTAGATATGGGCGAAAAGCATGCCGATGGCTCTGACAATTTTGTTTTATTAAACGATCATATCACTAGCAAGTGGCGACGAAGCGAAAGTGCACCCAATAAAGTTATTTGGGAGGTGGCGGTTCGGGTTTTTGACGATAGTTTTACCATGAAAACAAAAAGTCCGCTGGCGGTGAATTTATTTGAGGGTAAAAAACTCGGCTTTATGTTGGCTTATTGTGATAACGATGGCAGTACAGAGCGAGAACACTTTATTGGTTCAACAGCTATTAAAGCTGTTAATGGAAATAAGAATTTAGCTTATATCACCGCTGATGTTTTTAGCCGATTAACGCTAATTAAGTAATATTAGCTAGAAGAGTAACTCCTTTTCTTGTGAAGTAGAGGTTTTTGGAGCTTAGATGACATCGACAATTATCAGCTTCCCTTACCAGCCTTGGTTAATTTTTAAGGCTGGTATTTTTTAATTAAATGGTAATGGTAAAGAGAATATCATTAATTATTTTACTTACCATTACTGGCTCAACCATTTGAAATTTGTCAAATATAAGGTTTACCAATGAAGACAGTATTAAAGTACTTTAGCGTATCGTATCTGGTGTTTAGTCTATGCGCTTGTGAAGCGAACATTAATGAGCAAAAAGCAGATGAACTAAAAAAAACCAAGCAGTATGAGCTAGAGCTAGCTGAGCAGATGGAATTTGAGCAACAGCAGTCTGAGCAAAAACGTCAAAAATTAGCGCAAGTTGAACAAAACGTTGAACGCTTGTTGAGTAAAATGACTTTACCAGAAAAAGTATCTTTGGCGCATGCCAGTGGTAAGTTTCACATAAATGCCATTGAACGCGTTGGTATTCCTGAAATGTGGTTATCGGATGGCCCTCATGGCGTACGCCATCAAATTGAGCGTCATACTTGGGCATCGGCTGGTTGGACTGATGATCATGCAACCTATTTACCCCATCTTACCTCTGTTGCCGCAAGCTGGGATGTTGAAATATCTCGATTACATGGCCAAGTATTAGGGGCAGAAGCCCGTGACAGAAAAAAAGATTTTATTCTCGGACCCGGCGTTAATTTAGCGCGTTTACCTTTATATGGCAGAAACTTTGAATATATGGGAGAAGATCCTATCTTAGCGGCAAAGTTGGTTGTTCCGCAGATAGAAGCTATTCAAGCTAATGATGTGGCGGCGACCGTTAAACATTATGCGTTAAATACGCAAGAGTTAAATAGAGTCGGCGTTAATGCTAAGCCAGATGAGCGAACGTTAAGGGAAGTCTATTTACCTGCATTTGAAGCAGCCGTTAAAGAGGCTGGTGTACTGGGTATGATGGGCTCATATAATCAATACTATGGCACTAATGCTAATCAAAGTAAGCATTTAGTTATGGATATTTTAAAAGGAGAGTGGGACTATCAAGGGGTATTACTGACCGATTGGCATGTTGATATTAATACTTATGATGCAGCCGTTAACGGTTTAGATTTAGAAATGGGTACTAAAGTTGATGATTATCAAAAATATTTTTTGGCGAAACCCTTTCTAAAAATGATCGAAGCGGGAAAAATTCCTGAATCCGTTGCCGTTGAAAAAGCTAGACGCATTCTTAGAGTGCAACATACCATTGGTATGTATGACAAAAACCGTTTACCTGGCTCAAGAAATACGCAAGTACATCAAGCTGCTGCGCGTAAAATTGCCACCGAAGGTGTGGTGTTATTAAAAAATGATGTAGTTGGTTCGAAAGCCGTATTACCGTTAGATAAAAAACAAGTCAAAAATATACTAGTGCTTGGTCCTAATGCGGATAAAAAACATGGTACCGGTGGTGGTTCATCAGAAGTTAAATCGTTATATGAAATAACTCCTTTGCAAGGTTTAAAAGCAAAGTTTGGTGAAGGAGTAAATATTACTGTGATGAGAGCGCGTAGTAGTGAATTGTCAGCTATTGCTAGTGATTATGTTGAGAGCCGTCATTGGACAGGGACACCAGCATGGAATATATCGTATTTTAATGAATCTGCACGAATAAACTTAACAGAACAATCTTGGATAGTTGACTCTAAGTTTACCGCTACGGATGCTAACACTACTCAGTTCATTACTATGTCTGCAAAGATTAAACCTTTAATGACAGGTTCTCACCAACTAAATGTTGAAACATTAGGTGACTTTCAATTAAAAATAAATGGTGAAATTGTGATCACTCATCAAGTTGAAGATGTTGAATCAACTGGCACAACTAATGAAAGTAAAGTTGTCGTATTAACTGATAATATAGCGCTAACGGCGGGTGAAACATACACCTTTGAAATTGAGTATAGCGGCAGTGAACGCTTCACTTTAGGTTGGAATGCGCCAGGTGAATTGTTTAGCAGTGAAGCTGATTATATTGCTGCAGCTAAACAAGCTGATGTGGTGATTTATTTTGGTGGTTTGAGCCATGGTGATGACAGAGAGTCTATCGATCGCCCTGATATGAAATTACCTAACTCGCAAGATGAAATTATTAGTAAGTTGATTGCTGCTAATGAAAAAACAGTTGTGTTCTTAGTTGCTGGCTCAGCCGTTGAAATGCCTTGGGCAAAGCGCGCTAATGCGATTGTTTGGGGTTGGTATGGCGGTATGGAAGCAGGCCATGCTTTTGCTGATATTTTAACGGGTGATGTTAATCCTAGTGGTAAAATGCCAATTACTTTACCAGCTCATCTTGAAGATACCGCTCCCATTGCGCTTAATGATTATAACGCTAAAGAAAGCTTATACACTGAAGGGGTTTTTATTGGCTATCGCTGGTTTGAGCAGCAAAATATCGAGCCAACCTTTGCGTTTGGCCATGGCCTTTCATACACCCAATTTATGCTAACAGGTATTCACCTATCGGCATCAAATATCACTGCTGATGAACGTATTACTGTGACAGTTCAAGTTAAAAATACCGGTGAGGTTGCGGGCGCAGAGGTTGTGCAATTATATCTACACGACAAAGAAGCCAGTGTAGAGAGACCACTAAAAGAGCTTAAAGGTTTTACCAAGGTGTTTTTAGCGCCAGGGGAAAGCAAGCAAGTCAGTATTTCACTGCATAAACGCGACCTATCTTTTTGGGATGTTAACACTAATGATTGGCTGGCTGAGACCGGGGAGTTTGAAATACAGTTAGGCACCTCACTTGATAATATTCACCAAAAAGCAAGCTTTACTTACCAGCAATAAATTTGAACAATGGTTAGCGATGTTTGTCGTGTGAGCATCGTTAATCATCTATCAATACGTGGAGCCGGTAAGGCATTTTGTGTAACTGCGCCTTTTTCTATTTCTTCTTTGTTTTTCCGTCTTTTGTTTTCAACTTTATCGGATAAATTCATGCTAGCTTTCAGTGCTCTTCCGGTAATTTTTAAATAGACTTGCAATTAAGTAGACGATCGGTCTATTATGTAAATATGAATTTACCAATAACAAAACCACGTCGTGGTAGACCGCCGAAAGTATCGCGCGAAAACCAAGATACTAGGGCTGATTTAATCCGCAGTGGCCTTGAGCAACTAACAGAAAGCGGCTTTGCTTCTTCTGGAATTGATCAGATCTTAAAAAAGGTAAAAGTACCTAAAGGTTCTTTTTATCATTACTTTGCCAGCAAAGAAGCATTTGGTCAGGCTGTAATTGAAAATTATGCGAATTATTTTGCCAATAAATTAGACGCGTGTTTGTCAGATGAATCGTATCCACCGTTAACACGCATAAGTAACTTTGTTGAAGATGCCAAGGTAGGTATGATCCGCCATCAATTTAAGCGGGGGTGTTTAGTGGGTAATCTTGGCCAAGAAGTAGATTTATTACCTGAAAGCTTTAGACAACAATTAATTGATATATTTCATTGCTGGCAGCACCGTATAGCAAGTTGCCTCAAAGCTGCGAAAATTCAAGGTGAGATATCAAATACTGCAAATTGCGAACTGCTAGCCGAATGTTTTTGGATTGGCTGGGAGGGTGCAGTTAGTAGAGCAAAACTGGTACAAGATACCAAGCCACTAGAAAATTACTTTAATCATTTTATCGCGGCTTTGCCCAGATAAATTTTTTTTACTATTTATAGACGATCAGTCTAAATAAGGATAACAACATGTTTACTGGTATTTTAATTGAAAAAGATGACCAAGGTTACCGAGCGGCTATCAAAGATATTGATGAAAGTGTACTACCTGAAGGTGATGTTACCATCAAGGTTTCGCATAGCACACTTAATTATAAAGATGCTTTAGCGATCACAGGTAAAGGTCCTGTAGTAAGAAAATTCCCTATGGTTCCGGGTATTGATTTAGTTGGTACGGTTGAACAAAGTGAAAGTGATAAATTTAATGTTGGCGATCAAGTATTACTCAATGGCTTTGGTGTAGGTGAAACTCATTGTGGTGGCTTAGCTCAAAAAGCACGTTTAAAAAGTGAATGGTTAATTCCATTGCCTAAAGCATTTTCACCACGTCAAGCAATGGCGATTGGCACAGCAGGATATACGGCGATGCTTTGTGTAATCGCGCTTGAAAAAAATGGAATAACACCAGATAAAGGCGAGATTTTGGTAACAGGCGCTAACGGTGGTGTTGGTAGCTTTTCCATCGCAATCTTAGCAAAACTTGGTTATAAAGTAGTTGCTTCAACAGGTCGAGTTGACCAAGCTGAATACCTAGAAAAATTAGGTGCATCGGAAGTTATTGATCGTAAAGCATTATCAGAACCCGGTCGTCCATTAGCGAAAGAACGTTGGGCAGGAGCAATCGATTCTGCAGGAAGCCATACACTAGCGAATGTTTGTGCAAGCATACAATACGGCGGTGCTGTTGCTGCTTGTGGTTTAGCACAAGGTATGGATTTACCGGCTTCAGTTGCCCCATTTATTTTACGCGGTGTTACTTTAGCTGGCATTGATAGTGTGATGCGACCTATCGAAGATCGAATTGAAGCTTGGCAGCGTCTCGCTGATATTTTAGACCCAGAAGTATTTGAAGATATTTCAACTGATATCAGCTTGAGTGAAGTCGTATCTACGGCCGAAGAGTTAATGGCAGGTAAAATTCGTGGCCGTGTGGTTGTTAATATCAATCAATAATTTGAATGCTAACATAAGTATAAAAACTAAATGTTAGAGTAAGTAGTTGCCAAAGGAGCATTTTTAATGCTCCTTTTTTACGCTTAAAGTGTTTGGATTTTTGTTATAGTTCAAAAATGATGAAAATATAAAATCATAATGCAGTTATCATTGGAATTCTTAAAGTTTCTCTTTTAAGTAAATTTTCTGCCACTTCGGCCGTAACCTGATAAAACTCATTAACGTATTCTTGCGCATTTAAATACGTTTTTATTTGGCTTTTCACCTTACATGGGTTATCGCATAGTAGAGAAAAGGCTAGCGTGTAATTTCCCGGTGTTTTTTCTGAAAGTATTTTTGCATACTCTTCAGGGTCTTCAGTTGTACATCCAATTTTAATCACATCAGAAAAAAAAGAATGTGTCATAACATAAACATTGCCCAGTAATACTTCGCGGTTTTCTACAGGCTGCGAGGTGTTTTTCATATTATTAATATCCTTATCTAGATTTAATTGGCAAATAAGATGAAATTATACCGTATCTTCTACTTAGTGTGGATAAATATTGATAATAGTCGGTTATACTACCTATACCCGTTCCACTTGAATATGCATGATTCAGCTGGAATTAGAAACGCTTTTAGGCAAGGCATTGATTGAATAGAATGGTTACTCCCTTCTTAAAATCAATAACGCAGCATAAAGCGTTTATAAACCAGCCACTTGGGTAAGGCTGAGTAAATCATACTCTGCGTTACATTTCTTTTTAAGGGAGTAATCCTTAATAAAAAAATGTGCCTTGATTATGAATCGCTCAGACTCCCTGAAACGAGCATCTTCAAGTGGAACGGGTATATATGCTTTGAAAATATTTTAAAGCGCTGAAATAAACAGTCATCTACACAAATAGTTTTAGGTAATTTAATGATAAATAATGATCTTCTTCGTCGTATCAGCACCATTTTTGATTTTAATGATGAAAAAACACTCTCTGTATTTAAACTAGGGCAAGGTTTAATTACCGCTGAACAATTAGCTGACACCTTTAAAGAAAAAGATGATAGTAGTTACAGGCCACTATTAGACGTTGAATTTGCCAGTTTTTTAAATGGTCTTATTATTGAAAAAAGAGGTCCAAAAGATGGCCCCCAACGTGAAACAGAACAAGTGCTGAGCAATAATATTATTTTCAATAAATTAAAAATAGCCTTAGCGTTAAAAGCGGATGAAGTGATTGCCATTTTAGAATCGGCAGAGTTGAGTCTAGGTAAATATGAATTAAGTGCGTTTTTTAGAAGTGTTAATCATAAGCATTATAGAGCATGTAGTGATGATGTATTATCTACCTTTTTAAAAGGCTTAAAAATTAAATTATCGCACTAGGGTCTGTTGATCTTTAGAGATTGTTTTTGCAGTAATTTGTTTGTTATTTATACAAGATAGAGCCTTTGTCATGTGGTTGTTCCACATCAAAAGGCGATAACGCCGTAAAAATGACCAACAAACGCTGTCCGAAGGATTCGGCTAAAAGCGTTTTACTCATTGTTGAGTCGTACTTGCTTAGAGTAACTAGGCTACACACTACTCGCCGCGATTAAAATGCTTTTATCTCGAACAAAATTTAACCGCAAAAGATCAACAAACCCTAATACCAAGTAAAAAATTTAGCTTTTCTTTAACCTACTGTTTGAGGCACTTAATGTCATTTTCAAAACTTGGATTCTGTGATCCTATTTTAAACGCCTTAACTGATTTAGCGTATAGCGAGCCTACGGCTATTCAAAATAAAGCGATACCTGCTGTTTCATCGGGTAAAGATTTAATTGCTTGTGCGCAAACAGGCACAGGTAAAACGGCTAGTTTTGTTTTACCCATTTTGCAAAAACTTAGTGTTGATCATCAACATCACAAGCTTCGTGGTAAACGCATCCGTGCACTTATTCTCGTACCGACCCGAGAATTGGCAGTACAAGTTGAAGCGAGTATTGGTCAATATGGTAAGTATTTACAGCTTAGTTCAATGGCTATGTATGGTGGTATTGACTCTCAGCCTCAAAAACAACGGTTAATATGGGGAATTGATATTCTCGTTGCCACCCCTGGCAGATTATTAGATATGGCGCATCAACGGGCGCTGCACTTTGATGAGCTTGAAGTCTTGGTTCTTGATGAAGCGGATAGAATGCTTGACATGGGTTTTATTGAGGATATCAATAAAATTATTGAACGCTTGCCTAGACAACGTCAAAACTTACTGTTCTCAGCCACTATTTCTGATGATGTTCGTTCTTTAGCAAAAAGAACTATTTATGATCCAGTCGAAATTTCAATTGCTCAAAATAGTGCATCAAAGCCTAAAATTAAACAATGGTTAATAACGGTAGATAAAGGTAATAAATCGGCATTGCTGAGTCATTTAATAATAGAACAGCAATGGCAACAAGCGCTTATTTTTATTGAAACCAAACACGGGGCTGCTAAGTTGGTAAGCCAATTAGAAAAACGCGGGATCGCTGCTGAATCTATTCATGGAGGCAGAACACAAGAAATACGTGAACAAATACTTAAGGATTTTAAATTAGGTAAAATTAAGTTTTTAGTTGCAACGGGGATTGCTGCTCGTGGTCTTGATATTGGTGAGCTTACTCGCGTAGTTAATTATGATTTACCTGATAAAGTCGATGATTATATTCATCGAATTGGTAGAACGGGGCGTGCAGGGGCTAGCGGCGAGGCTATCTCGTTTGTTGCAAAAGATAACTTTAGAAACTTATGTGCTATCGAAACTCGATTAGGCCATATTATTGAACGAAAAGAGTTTGAAGAATTCCCAATCAAAAAAGTAGTACCAGTATCTATTTTAAACTTTGTTCCAAAAAATAAACGCCTCTAAAACAAACGATTTGTGGTAAACTTCGCCACCGAATTTTATCGCTTGATCGCTTGAGCGAAGATATATATATTTAACACAGAAGAAAACTTATGATTATGTCTCTTATACGCTGGCCTATCGGTCGTCTTATCTTACTTATTAACTTTATTTTTTCACCTAAATCGCCGAAAAGAACTTCAACAGAGCAAGCGAAAGTTGATGATAAAACGCAAAACTTAAGTTTGTATCAATTACCTAGCTGCCCTTTTTGTGTCAAAGTACGTCGTACCATGAAACGTGAAGGCATGAATATTGAATTGCGAAATATTAATCAGAAAAATGATTATCGTGATGAGCTTATTCGTGAAGGTGGTAAACGAAGCGTACCTTGTTTACGTATCGAAAACACTGATGGTCAAGTGCAATGGCTATATGAGTCAAGCGATGTTGTTGCTCATTTACAACAGTTGGTTAAAGCGGCTTAATACATTAATATGCAGTTGAGCCGAAACTCTTCTTCTCTAATAAATGTTTGATACTTTAGCACTTCTCTTTAGTTTACTCCTATATTACCTCAAGGTGAGTCCGCCTTTGAGGTAACATGAATAGTCTGTAATGACTAACCATATACCCGAGTAATAATCCTAAAAAGCATCATTTTGCCTTTTACTTTTGTTAAGTCTATCTTCTTTAGTCTTTGTTGATGAACTAGGCATAGCCCTGATTGTGATTAATTTAATGGCCAGTGAAGTCAGAGCCACTTCGCCGTTTTTTATGCCGTCATTATGTTAATCGTTTTATTTTTCCGTGATAAAAAATAAAACGTTTGATCTCAACGATGTTTGTTTAAAATTTATTCGATAGTAGTGTCGGGATCATTATATTTTTTTTATAATGTGCTTGGTTTTTTGAATAATTAGACAATGAAATGACAGAACTGATTTGGAATGAAGGGATGAGCGTTGGCATTGATGCCATTGACGAAGACCACAAACAGATTATTGCTATATTAGCCAAGTTAACATCAGCAGAACATGGTGAAGCATCAGAACAAACCATTAATGCCATATTCACTGAGCTAGAACATTATGTCTCCTTACATTTTGCTCGAGAAGAAGCACTATTAGAACAAGTTTGTTACGCTGAAATTACGGCTCATAAAGCAAGCCATCAACATTTTATTGATCAATTGCCTAAATTAAAAGAAGAGTGGTTAACAGAAGATTGTTTAGCTTGCAGTGAAAAAATCACCACATTTTTACATCAGTGGATTGTACAGCATATTTTAGTTGAAGATTTAGATTATGTTTCAAGTATTTATAAGCTCTCTGATTTAGCCAATAAAGAAAAGGAAAAAAATAAGTCACAACCTTCTATCATTGCAAGAATGTCACAAGTTTTATCTCAAAAAATAAAATTGAGTCAACGAGTTTTTATCACGACATTGTTACCTGTTTTAGGTGTACTAATTCTGAGTCTCATTGTTTTATTAGATAATTATAAAGACTATAAAAATGTATCTCTGGTTTTGGGCTTAAATGATGTTATCGCACATGTAAACGATATTAGCCATTCACTACAAGCTGAACGAGGCCTTGCCAGTGGCTTAATTAGTTCGGATTATCAATATTTTAATAAACAATTTACCGCACAGCGTTTAGTTACCGATCAAACCATAACAAAATTTTTAACCTTACTTGAAAGTGGCTTAGCTCCTTCTGTGCAAGATAATATCCGTTTTTATTCCGCACACTCTCGCAGTAAATTTACCGAACTAAGACAACATAGAAAGCAATTAGCAAATAAAACCGTAAATTTTTTGGGGACTTATCAAACTTACACGCACTTTATAGAGCAATTACTATCTATATCTGAACATTTAACGCATGTTGAGATGAAGTCACTATTGGCCAATGACATTTCAGCGATTAGCGCGGTATTACTTTTTAAAGAATATACCGGACAAATAAGAGCGTTAGGAATGAATATGGTCTTGGCTCAAGAAAATGATATTTATAGTAATTATAATATGAGTATGCTTATAGGTAAGCAATTGAATATTTTGCGGGTTTTTCATTATTCAGCTAATAGTGAGCAGGAAGCTTTGTGTGCAGCCGATTGTGATGCTCAAGTATATAGAGAACGATTAGCACAACGTTTTTCTGATGTTATGGATGATTACTCTGTTGAGCAACGTAGTAAGCATTGGTTTGATTTAATGTCGACAGATGTTGATAAACTTAAAATATTAACTGATAAATTAACCGTAAATTTTAAAGAGAAAATTAAAGCAGAGAGTCAAGAATTAGAAAATAACTTCTACGGGGTTTTAGCATTACTTAGCCTTTTTTTGGTGAGTGCAATTTTATTTTCATTGGCATTAAACCATAGTATTATTAACCCTGTTAGGCATATAACTCAGGCATTGAATAAGATGGCTCAAGGCCATAGGAATTTACAATTGATGGAATCTCTTGGCTCTGATGAAATTGGCGCAATGCAGCGGGCTTATGAAAAATTGCGCCGAGAATTGTTACAAATAGATATATTTCAAGCCATTGTTAATCGTCAGAAAAATGAAATTGAATATCGTAAATCTCAACAAGAGCACTTTGAGACATTAGCTTTTACAGATGCCTTAACTGGAGCGGTTAACCGCCACCAGTTTAATAGAGTATTAGCAGATGAAATAAAACGGGCAGATTACGACCAATTACCTTTATCTATAATGCTGTTAGATATTGATTATTTTAAGCAGGTTAATGATAGTTTTGGTCATGGTGTCGGCGATGAAGTGTTAATTATGTTTTATCGTGCCTGTAAAGTGGCTGTTCGAGCAAGTGATGTTGTGGCGCGTATTGGCGGTGAAGAGTTTGTTATTATATTGCCAAAAACTCACGAGAAAAATGCTTACCAATTTGCAGAACGTTTACGAGAGAGGATCCAACAGCTTGAACTGGTGGTCGATGAACATACTATTGACTTAACGGTGAGTATTGGCGTTAGCCAATGGCGTAAAGACTCTTTTTCCTCAGCTGAGGAGTTTGTCGCGAGTGCTGATAAGTTACTTTATCAAGCTAAAAACAGTGGCAGAAATAGAGTAGTTGTTTAATAAGTTCTCCCTATTGAGATAATCCTCAATGTGTAAATTAACGTGTTTTTATGCCCATTGGTCGCAATTGTTAATGTATTGTTAATTAATCTCTTGTTGTTGAAAACAAAGCGTAATACCCTTTTCGGATCTACACTATTTATTATTAATAAAAAATAAAAGCTTTGAATGCAGTTTTTACCATAGGAAGACCAATGCATAAAACATCAATTAAGTTAAGCTTAATTATGACGGCGATGTCCTTAAATTTAATGGCCTGTTTGCCTAGCGAAAAACAAGACGCCAAAGTCACCATTAATAAAAATCCTTACCCAAGTACCTACCAAGCGCTACCTCAACAAGATACTTTATTTACCAATGCCACTGTATTAACGGGGACAGGAGAGCGACTTGATAATGCTGATGTATTAATTGTTGATGGCAAAATAAAACAAGTGGGTAAAGATATAACGGCGACTGAGGCTGTTTCTATCAATGCAAAGGGGAAGTGGATTACACCGGGTATTATTGATGTACATTCTCATCTTGGCGTTTATCCAAGCCCGAGTGTGGAGTCTCATTCTGATGGTAATGAAATGACATCACCGAATACTTCTGAGGTATGGGCTGAACACAGTGTTTGGCCACAAGACCCTGGCTTTCAAGCGGCAAGGGCAGGTGGCGTAACTACATTACAAATATTACCTGGTTCAGCCAATTTATTTGGTGGCAGAGGAGTAACCTTACGTAATGTTCCTAGCCCTACCATGCAAGGCATGAAGTTTATTGATGCACCTTATGGGTTAAAGATGGCTTGTGGTGAAAACCCTAAACGTGTGTATGGTAGTAGAAAACAGCTTCCTTCAACGCGTATGGGAAATGTTGCTGGCTATCGCAGTGCATGGCTTGCGGCAACTGAATACAAACGAGATTGGGATAAGTATGACAATGACTATGCCTTGGGGAAAAACCCTCAAGCTCCAAAACGTGATTTAGAATTAGATACCTTAATGGGGGTTTTAGCAGGTGAAATATTAATTCATAATCACTGTTACAAAGCTGAAGAAATGGCAGTGATGATAGATTTAAGTAAAGAATTTAGCTATCACTCGGGTACTTTTCACCATGGTATTGAAGCCTATAAAATTGCTGATGAATTAGCGATAAATGGCAATTGTGTTGCTATGTGGCCAGACTGGTGGGGCTTTAAAATGGAAGCATACGATATGATCGAAGAGAATGTTGCTGTTGTTGATGCAGTGAAAAACTCTTGCGCGATTGTCCACTCTGACTCAAGCACTACTATTCAGCGACTAAATCAAGAAGCGGCTAAGGTTTTATATCGTGCTAACGATAATGGCTTTAATTTAAAAGTTGAAGAAGCAATAAAGTGGATCACTATTAATGCGGCAAAATCATTAGGGATAAATGATAAAACAGGTAGCTTAGAAATAGGAAAAAATGCCGATGTGGTGCTATGGAGTTCAAGTCCTTTTAGTGTTTACGCACAAGCCGAACAAGTATTTATTGATGGCGCGAAAGTTTACGATCGTTTTGATGAAAAATATCAAGCGAAAAGTGACTTTCTTTTAGGACAAGAATAGGGAATGCTAGAAATGAAATTGAATCAATTTAAGTTAAAGCAAATTAAAAAATGTACATTTGTTATCGCCTCTGCATTAACCCTAGTGTTTGTTACCAATTTAGTTAATGCAAAGAGCATTGCTATAACCAATGCTACTGTGTATACGGTAGCGAGCCAAGGAATATTAGAACAAGCAACGGTTGTTATTGACGAAGGTAAAATCATGGCCGTTTATCCAGCAGATGAAATTCCAAGTAAGCTTGATACTGATGAAACACTTGATGCTAAAGGACGAATTTTAACGCCAGGGTTTATTGGCAGTATGAATTCATTAGGTTTGGTTGAAGTTAATGCAGTGGCTAGAACACGCGATGGAATTGATGAAAAAGCGGATATTACTTTTGATGCTAGTTTGGCATATAACCCAAAATCAACCTTAATTCCCTATACTCGTAAGGGCGGTATTACTAGTAATATTGTTGCGCCAACGGGTGGTGAAGGAGTATTTGCAGGTCAAACCTTTGCTGTGAATTTATCGGGTGAATTTAGTAGTATTATTGCCAAGCAAAATGCAGTGCTTATTTATTTAGGTAGTGAAAGTAAAGGTTCTAGAGCTCAAAAACTGCAATTGCTTAGTAATAAACTTGCTGATGCCCAAAAAGCACTTACGAAGAAAAGTGAGCAGAAAAAAAATAAGAAAGAAAAAGAAGTGAAAGAGCCAAAACGTAATGAACTAGTTATCAATGAATTGTTAGCAGGCGAAAAACCTTTGTTAGCCTATGCAGATAGAGCAACAGACTTGCTTGCTTTATTGGCATTAAAAAAAGAGTACGCGATTGATTTAGTCTTAGTTGGTGCCAGTGATGCTGTGCTTGTAGCAAATGAAATAGCTAACGCTAATGTGCCTATTATTTTAAGCGCTATTGATAACCTACCAAGCAGTTTTGATTCTTTGCATGGCTCGTTAACTAATACGGCTATTTTAGCTAAAGCAGGCGTGAAGCTAATTATAAAGACAGAGGGTGAAAGCCATAATATCAATCGATTAAGGTTTGACGCAGGCATAGCGGTAGCAAATGGTTTATCCAAAATGGATGCTTACTCTGCACTAACGGCGAATGTAGCCGATGTCTTTAAGCTTAATTCCGGTCGAGTTGCTGTGGGTAAAAATGCTGATTTAGTTTTATGGAGCGCAGATCCTTTTGAAATAAGCTCAAAAGTTGATTTAATGTGGATTAACGGTAAACAAGTTTCTACGAGGTCACGTCAAGATGCTTTACGTGACCGATATATTCAGAAAACTGATATGCCAAAAGCCTATTCAAAGTAGAATATATAGCTCATCGCTGCAACTATTTTTAAGGACGCTACATGGATGTAGTTGATTAGGGAAAGCATGGGCATATTCTTTCGATTTACTATTAATACCAATTGAAGTAAATAATGATCAATTCATTATTTCAATTTTTTCTCTTCAATCAATGCCTTGCCTAAAGCCATTTCAAATTCCCCAAGGGCTAGTTTAGAAACGCTTTATGCTTCGTTATTGATTTTGAGAAGGGAGTAACCATTCTCTTCAATCAATGCCTTACCTAAAGTCGTTTCTAATTCCAGCTGAATCATGCATCTTCAAGTGGAACGGGTATATACCCGTTCCACTTGAAGATGCTCGTTTCAGGAAGTCTGAGCGACTCATAATCAAAGCACATTTTTTATTAAGGGTTATTCCCTTAAAAAGAAATGTAACGCAGAGTATGATTTGCTCAGCCTTCCCCAAGGGCTGGTTTAGAAACGCTTTATGCTTCGTTATTGATTTTGAGAAGGGAGTAACCATTCTCTTCAATCAATGCCTTACCTAAAGTCGTTTCT
>MAAC01018481.1_pt1 | contig 35794 bp, 38 predicted proteins | sample 1115981 | NCBI WGS metagenome assembly MAAC01 (sample SAMN04961126, study PRJNA320927) | seawater metagenome | isolation source: sample BD02T64 sea water enriched with oil for 64 days | place: USA:Gulf of Mexico | collected 2013-07-27 | reverse complement strand
TTGGGGTTTCCAGAAAGTTGATGCAGCGCAGCATCGTTGACTTGCCCGAGCCCGAGCCGCCGATGATCGCCACCACGTCGCCTTTTTGGGCGGTCAGAGATACACCTTTCAGCACCTCAAGAGTGCCAAATGACTTGTGCAAATCGTCCACGCGAATGGCCTCTTCGCGGGTCTCAGGCATAGGTGACGGCTTTGCAGATGCAGCTGTCGGCATTTTCCGGCTTCCTCACATTTGTGCTTGCAGTAAGGCGTAAGCTTCGTAATTATGCAAGTGTATAATTAGTGACCTGACGAAAGGAATCCCTGTGAGCGACGAGCGCCGCAAGTTCAAACGCGAATCTGCTGACCAGCGAAAAGAAGCTCTAATACAGGCCACTTTGTCCCTGGTGGCTGAAAACGGCGTGCGCGGAGCTACGGTGCGGGCGATTGCCGAACGGGCAGATGTGACCCAGGGGCTGATCCGTCACTACTTCTCGACCAAGGAAGAATTGGTGACCGCAGCCTATGAAACCCACATGACAGAAATGACCGATCTGACCTTTGCCATGGCGGCCAAGGTGCGGGGATCGGCGCGCGATCAACTGGCAGCACTGGTGCGGGTGTCCCTGGAACCTCCGGTGGCAGAACCACGGGCCGTCGCCCTATGGGCCAGCTTCCTGAATAAGGTCCAGCAGGACGCCCAGATGAAGGCCACCCACGAGCGTACCTATGCCGACTTCCGCGACCGGTTACAGGACCTGATCCGGGCCGTACTGGATGAAGCAGGGCGCAGCGTTTCAGACACACGGCTGCATCATCTGGCCACAGCCTGCAATGGCGTGATCGACGGGCTGTGGCTGGAAGGCGGGGCGCTGCCAGATGCCTTTGCCCCGGGCGAATTGCCGGGGATCGGGGTGGAATCGGTCGGCGCAATTATCGGATTAGACTTGGAACAAAGGGCACAACAGCCATGAAAACGACTGCGGTTACACAACGTCTGGCGGGCCTTGGCGGCGCCAAATGGGAGCTTCATCTGCGGGCCAAAGAGATGGTCCGTAAGGGAGCAGACATTATCGAGATGACCATTGGCGAGCCGGATGTCGCAACACCAGAGGTTTTGATCGACTGTGCCGCCGCTGCCATGCGGGCCGGACGTACGACCTATTCCGATGGTCGCGGCGAGTCCAATCTGCTGGCGACCTTGGCCGAGCATTACACCCAGACCCGAGGCCGGGTCTTTGAAATCGATCAATTCCTGTGCTTTCCCGGCACCCAGACATCGCTGTACGCCGTGCTGATGGGCGTTGCCGAAGCGGGTGACGAGGTGCTGGTCGGCGATCCGATGTATGCCACTTACGAAGGTGTCATTCGTGCCTCGGGGGCCGAAATGGTGCCGGTGCCACTGCGCCCGGAACATGGGTTCCGCATTCAGGCGGCTGATATCGCCGAGCGGATCACCGACAAAACCCGCGCCATCCTGCTGACCACGCCGCACAATCCAACCGGATCAATCCTGACGGTTGAAGACATTGATGCCATTGGCGAGTTGGCCCTGAAACACGATCTGTGGATTATCTCGGACGAGGTCTATGATCAGTTGGTCTTTGACGACGCCGAGTTTGTCTCGCCACTGTCGCGCAGCGCTTATGCGGACCGGGTGATCGCAGTGTCTTCGATCTCCAAATCCCACGCGGCACCGGGGTTCCGCAGCGGTTGGTGCGTAGGGCCGGCCGCCTTTACCGAAGCCTTGCTGCCATTGTCGGAAACCATGTTGTTCGGCAATCAGCCCTTTATTGCTGACATGACCGAAAAGGCAGTGCGCGAGGGTTCTCCGGTCGCCGAAGGCATGCGCAACCGTTATGCCAAGCGGGCGGCCAAGCTCAGCGACCGGCTGACAAAGGAAACCGCGCTGACAGTGCATCAACCCGAGGCCGGTATGTTTGCGATGATCAACGTCGCCTGCACCGGTTTGGACGGTCAGGCCTATGCCGAACATCTGCTGGACAATGGCGGTGTTGCAGTGATGCCCGGCACCTCGTTTGGCACCACCATGGCTGATTGGGTGCGGGTGGCGCTGACCATCGACGACGCATCATTTGAAGCCGCAATCGAACGCATCGTTGTCCATGCCAACAGCCTGCAAAAGGACGTCGCATGACCAGCATCGGAGAAGCCCTTGTCACGCAGCTGGCCGAACGCGGTGTCGACACCGTCTTTGGCATTCCCGGCGTGCACACCGTGGAACTGTACCGGGGACTTGCGGCCTCGGGCATTCGCCATGTCACCCCTCGCCACGAACAAGGCGCCGGGTTCATGGCGGATGGCTATGCGCGTGTATCCGGCAAGCCCGGCGTGGCCTTTGTCATTACTGGCCCAGGGTTGACCAACACGCTGACGCCAATGGCACAGGCCCGCGCTGACAGCGTGCCGATGCTGGTGGTGTCGGGGGTGAACAGCCTGCCGTCCTTGGGCAAGGGATTGGGCTGCCTTCACGAGCTGCCAAATCAGCAGGCGATGGTGTCAACCGTTGCGCTAGTATCCGCGCAGGTGCGCAAGGGGGATGAGCTGACATCGGCTCTAAATAAGGCCTTTTTGCCGTTTTCTAGCGGCAGACCGGGGCCAACTCATATCGAAATTCCGCTGGATGTGGCTGGTGCCGACTATGATGTAATTGCTGATAATGCGGAAACAGATCCCCAAGCTGCTGCCGACCGGGATCAGATTTCCCAGGCGGTGAACGCGCTGCAAGCCGCCAAATCTCCGGTCATTCTGGCGGGCGGCGGATCTGTCAGGGCGGCAGGTCTGCTCCGTGATCTGGCCGAGCGTCTGGATGCCCCGGTGGTGCAAACGGTGAATGCCCGCGGCATCATGCATGGCCATGCGCTGGGCGTGCCAGCCAGCCCCAGCCTAAGGGCGGTGCGGGATCTGATCGAAGGCGCGGATGTTGTGTTGGCCGTGGGCACCGAACTGGGCCCGACGGATTATGACATGTATGCCACCGGCAGCATGGCGCAGATGCAGGGGCTTATTCGCATCGACTGCTGCCAAGAACAGATCAACCGCCACCCGGCTGAGATTGCCTTGCATGGTGGTGCCGCGGCGACACTTGCCGCAATCGCGGCAGACATACGTCACAAAAATCCACCCGCAGGGGCAGGGGCCGACCGGGCAGCGCAGGCAAGAACAGCGGCGTTTGAGGAGTTGGGTCCAGACTATCAATCCCAAGTGCAGGTGCTGGATGCGATGCGCGACGCGGCTCCGGCTGCGCTGATGGTGGGCGATTCCACCCAGCCGATCTATGCCGGCAATCTGTACTACGATCATGACCGCGCGGGCGGCTGGTTCAATGCCGCCACCGGATACGGCGCGCTGGGCTATGGCATCCCGGCAGCCATCGGTGCATCCATTGCTGCGCCGGGCACGCGGGTGATCTGCATCGTCGGCGATGGCGGCGCGCAATTCAGCCTGCCCGAGGTGATGGCGGCGGTGGACGAAAAATTGCCGATCATCTTTGTGGTGTGGAACAACCACGGCTACCGTGAAATTGCCACTTCGATGCAGGATGTTGGCGTCACGGTGGTCGGATGTGACCCGACCCCGCCGAATTTTGAGGCAACATCCCTGTCATTCGGCATCCCGCACCAGCGCTGCACAACTGATCCGCAGGCCGTGGCAGCTGCGGTCACCGCCTGCGCCGACATCACCGGCCCCAGCATGATTGAAATCGAGGCGCCGGTGTTTACGCCCTCCTGACCTGACCTGACCTGACGAGACTGACATGAGCAATCCTACGTTTGAATTCACCCACGCCATCACCCGGCGACCTTCGGCCAGTATCGTTGATGGGTTGCGCGCCGAGGACATCGGCACTCCGGACCTGGACAAGATGCTGGCCGCCCACGCCGATTACGTGGCGGCGCTGAAAAGCACCGGCGCCACCGTGATCGAGCTGGATCCGGCCGAGGCATATCCCGATGCGGTGTTTGTCGAGGACACCACCCTGTGCCTGCCGCATGGCGCGATCATGATGCGCCCCGGCGCGCCCACGCGCATGGGTGAAGTTGCCGAAATGGCTCCGGCAATTCGCGCTTGTTTTGATGACGTGCGCCAGATCAACGGTCCCGGTCATATCGAAGGTGGTGACATTTTGGTCACCGGGCGCGAGATCCTGGTGGGCAGATCGGATCGCACCGATGCGGCTGGCGTGGCAGAGCTGGCCGAGATCGCGGCGGAATGGGGCCATTCCCTGCGTGAAGTCTTTACGCCGCCGGGTGTGTTGCACTTCAAAACCGATTGCTCGTTGATGGATGCGGAAACCATTCTGTCGACCAAACGGCTGGATGCATCGGGCTGCTTCACCGGCTACCGGGTGTTGCATGTCGCCGAGGGGGAAGAGGCCGCCGCCAATGCGATCCGCTTCAACAATCTGGTGATCATGCCCGCCGGTTTCCCACGAACCGCCGACGTGCTGGACAAGGCGGGTTACGAGGTTGTGCAGGTCAGCAACACGGAATGCGCCAAACTGGATGGTGGCATGTCCTGCCTGTCGCTTAGGTTTTCGGCGACAAAATAGTCTCTAATACAGAGAAACCCCTTGCCCGTTTGGCAAGGGGATTTGTTTGGCCCTGACCTGTTCAGGTGACCGCTGTTAAACACTCTCCAAACATTTTTCCCACTCGGCTTCAAACCGGGTGGCGCCGCTGCGTGGCTTGGCTTTCTTGGTGCGGCGGTTCTTGTCGACGGCATCCGCTGCTTGGGTGATGGCCCGGGACCATGCCGAAATACTGTGGTCATGGACGTCAATCGCGCCATCGCTGATGTGGTCCTGCAAGCCGTCGATGGAAGATACAATCACCTTGCGCCCAGCCGATTGGGCCTCGCGGGCAACCAGCCCATAAGCCTCCCACCGGGATGGCATCAGCAAAGCATCGATGGATCGCATCGGCTCTAGCGGATCGTCACAATGGCCGTGAAAAGTGATCCTTGGATCGCAATAGGCCAGTTGCTCCAGCTCATCCCGCAAGGGACCATCACCAAACACCTTTAGCCGCAGGTCCGGTCCGCTGCATTCGCGAAAGGCCCGGATGGCAATATCAAACCCTTTTTGTTCGTGCAGGCGGCCCACCAATCCAAACACCCGTGCCTGGGTGCGGGGCTTGGGCAGGGCTTCAAATCCGCTTAGCTCGACCGAAGAGCGGATCACCGACAACCGGTCCTCGTCGATCAGATCACGTCGGATCAGCCAGTCCTTTTGCGCATTGCTGACCGCGATAACCCGGTCGAACAGACAAAATGCACTGCGCAACATCGCAAAGAACCGCGTCTTGTTCAGCACCTTCTGCGCGACAAACCCTTGGGTATAGCTGTGCTCGACGTGGATCATCGGAATGTTCGGATGCATCGCCCGCAGCCGCGCCCGCGCCGCAAAGTTCCGCCAGTTCAGCGCCAGATGAGACACAATGACATCGACGCCGGCGGTTGGCAAAATCAGCTGGTTTTTTTTGACCACCGCCATCCGGTGTTTGGCGGTCTTGGCCAGATACTTCGAGTTGAGAATATTGTCGATGACCCGCATGACGCCGCCCGGTGTTGTGTCGTCGGTCAGGTGCAGAATGGAAGCATGGCTCATGGGTGTCTCCTCGGTCTGTTTTTGTTGGTGCGGGGGCGCAGGTCAGCGCCGCAACACAGATGCAAATCGCATGGGGTCATATCCGGTGCGGGCCAGGCATTCAGCCGCAGCAAGGGTGGTGAGGGTTTTCAATGGTTCCTCCCACAGAGGTCGCAAAGACGTTTTTAGGAATTCATGGGCATATTTGCTCGCCTTGAACCCATCGCCAGCACTGACCGCGCGGCGGGCAAGATAGCGTATCTGATAGGCCCGGGCTGCGGGTTCATGGGTGTCAAAAAAACCCGGGTTCAAGGGGCGCAGCTTGTTGACCATCCGCTTCCAGGACGCCAACTGCTTGTTGGTGTTGGCTGACAATCCACCGCAAGCAATCCGGTATTTGGTCAGATGGCCCAGAATGCCTTCGATCTCCCAGTCGGTGGTCAGCGCCAGACGCAACCAGCACTCGATATCTTCGGACTGGCGGAATGTTTCGTCAAAGAACCACTGCCGGGGGCGATCTTTTTGCGGGGTATAGGCGATGTCCATCAGTGCTGCGCGGCGAAACACAGCCACCGAACCATTGCCAACCGGGTTGCGCTTGAACACTTCGGCGGCGGTGATTGAATGCAGCCGGGGTGTTTGTTTCAGCCCCAATGGCTGGCCTTCGTCATCGATCATGAGTGAGCCGGCATAGCTGAGCCCCACGTCCGGCGACATGTCCAGATGCAGAATGTGGCGGGCCAGTTTATCTGCCACCCACAGATCATCCGAGTCACAAAAGCCGATGTAATAGCCTGACGCATTGGCAATTCCGGTATTGCGCGCTCCTGCCAATCCTCGGTTCGGTTGGTCGACGACGTGAAACCGGTTGTCCCTCAAGAACGGTTTGACGACGTCGACCGTATGATCGGTGGAACCATCATTCACCACGATCACCTCAAAATCCTGAAAACTCTGATCCTGCAGAGATTTCAACGTCTCAGCGATGGTTGCTGAGGCATTGAAGGCCGGAACTATGATACTGGCTCTGGGCATTGAATACTCCTTTTGGGTCTCAGCGAGAGAACAACGAACGACGCAGGGATTTGGGCAGCAGCGGTGCGCACAGCGCACCGATTGCGGTCAGCAACCCGCGGCGCAGCGGGAACAGAAACGCCCGTGGGCTTTGCATCAGACCTGAGAACGTCAGGTAGATGGCCGAAGATCCATAATGGCCCAGTCGCAGGGCGCGGCGCGCCAGGTAGCGCATATAGATTGCCTCGGCGCGTCGGTCTGGTTCGAAGCCAAAGCTGCGTGCTGTTGCCAAAACCCGCTGCCGTGACCGGGACATTGCGACCAGATCAGACGACAATCCCTGCGGATTGGTGCGGTACCATACATGCAATTGGTTAAGACCCTTGATAGAGGCTCCACTGCCGATCAGCCGGATCAGCCATTCCAGATCTTCGTTGTGAACCATGTCGGTGTCGAAGCCACCGCTTTGCAGGAATGTCTGGCGCCGGATTGAGATGTTCGAGGTGGTGCAGACCGGGTTTTCCCCCATCAGCAGCGGCACTGACAGGCGAGCATTGGGGACTGTCGAATGGGCATCCGCTTTGCCGCGCTGGCGAAAGAAGGCGACCCGACCAAATACCCCGTCGACCCGTTCAACCTTGAATTCTCGGTGCAGAGTTTCCAGCTTCGTCGGCACCCACAGATCATCGGCATCACAAAAACAGAGGATTTTTCCAGTGGCGTGATGTGCGCCCATGTTGCGTGCGGCGCTGGGGCCTTTGCCCTGATTGCGCAGCATCTTGATGCGCGGGTCCGCGTCCTCCCACCCCTTGAGCAGTCTGGGCGTTTCATCCGTTGACCCGTCATCGACGCAGATCAGCTCCCAATCGCGAAAGGTCTGCGACAACAGTGAACCGATGGATTCATTCAGTGTTTTAGTGGCGTTGAAACACGGCATGATGATTGTAAATTCTGGCATGGCTCAGACCTTTCTCAGTTCCTGGGGGGAGGGTTTCATCAGATGCGGCAGGGCCGCGGCAAGCAGTATGGTTGTGGTGGTGACCACATATGCGGTGGCCATGGTGCCCAATCCGTAAGGGGCGGCAAAGATGGCCGAGGTGACCAGCGCAATGGTCAGGATCAGGGTTACAGTGAACTCGATTCTAGGGCGACCGCTGACCCGCAGGCTGGCCGCAACGGCGGTCCAGATGGTCAGGGGCAGGGCGGCAAAGCACAGCACCGAAACGGTGGGGGCGATATGGGCCCATTTGGCACCCAGCAGCAGTGGCACATAGAGGGGTGCAAACAGCGACTGAAGCAGCACAAAGGGCAGGATGCAGGCCAGTGACAGCTTCACAGTGCGGCGCAGTGCGGCTTGTTGATCGGCCTCTTGGCAAAGGTGCGGGAACAACACGATGGTAAGGGCGGCACAAAAGGATGTCGCCAGGCTCAGCCCTGCATTGAAGGCCAGGAAATAGATGCCCAGTGCCTTAGGTCCCAACAGTGCGCCAACTACAATCTTGTCCGCATGCAGCCGCAGTGCTTTGACCAATTCGATGCCAGTCACTGGCAGTCCATAGCTCAGGAAAAGGTGCAGGGGGGCCAGCGGTGCTGTACGGATACGCTGCCACGGGCGCAGATGGCGCACAGCCACCAACCAGATCGGAGCTGTTAAGACACGTGGCAGGATCAGTACCAGCGGTGACGCCCAGGCAAAGGCCAGAGCGATGGTGATCAGATTTGCCCCGGACACCTGCGTGGCGGAAATCATCGCAACCCGCTTTAGGCGATTCTCGCGCATGGCCAGTGCGACCTGAACCAGACCCGCAGGCATAAACAGATATTCGATGGCCATCAGCCCAACCAGTGCCCCAACAGTGGTTTGGCCCGATAAATGAAGCCCTAGACCAATGACCATCTGGAGCAGCGTGAGCCCAACGCAATAGCCCCAAAACAAGCGGTGTGCTGAATGGCATACCGCCTCTAGATTGTCTTTGTGTGCAGCGATGATCCGTTGGCCAATGCCGTTTTCCGTCAGAGATTTCAGCACTTCTCCGATGGCCAGTGCGGCGGCGGCATAGCCAACATTTTCTGCGCTTAACGTGCGTGAAATGGCCACTACAACCAGCAACCGGGTTGCCTTGGCCGAGATTTCCGATGCCCCAAAGGCTAGCAAGTTTGCCAAGAGGGAGGAGGTGCCTGAAGAGATGTGGGACATCGGAAACTCATTTGTTGTTTCCTCCAACCTAGCGTCGCCTCCCTTCGCCGATGGTCCCGCAAACGGAGATGCCCGGACACTTCTGGTGCGCAATTGACCCATTGGGATAGGAAAACGATCCACCTGCATAAGGCGAGCTAGACTCTGTACTGGTCTATGGTTTGACTAGGCGAAAAAATAACGAGGTAGGGCACGTTTTGGGTAACCAGTGGATGAGACGCCTCAGCACGCTTTCTGTTGTGCTGCTTGCCAGCTGTGCCGCGACTGGCCACCCTGATAATATAGAGACCAAATCCGGCGCCTACGGCTATCAGGCGCAATACCGTGATATTGAGGTCAGCCGCGCCGATGCCGGCTTTCTAAAATCGGCCCGGCTCAATTCCGAGATCTGCCTGCCTTATCGTGGCGGCGCTTATGGCACCAAAGTCAGTGGAGTCGCCAATTCTTTGTTAGGTGAAAGACTGTCGCGTAATGATCTGATCGAGGTCAGAATTGGCAATGACGAAGATCTTGGCGGCAAATACGTGGTCTCTCGCGATGGCACTATCAAAATGCCGTACCTGCCGCCCATTCGCGCGCAGGGCCGCAGTACCGCCGACGTCGAACGAGATCTCAACAACATCCTTGTTGAAAAACAACTGTATGAAACGGCCCCCCTGGTTTCGGTCCGCATCATGGACGTTGCCTCGGCTCTGGTTGGGGTGTCCGGTGCGGTGTTTGAGCCGCATCAGGTTGAGCTGGGCGGCGTGGCAGGCGATCAGCGTGACATTGGCCGACAAGAGGCGCTGGGCGCATCGACCGAGGCCCGTAATCTGTCAGCCGCGCTGCGTGCAACTGGCGGAGTGCGCCCGGATGCTGATCTGTCAGCGGTGGAGTTGCGCCGCAACGGTAGGCTCTACAAACTGGATCTGCGCGGTGTTTTTCAGGGGCACAACATGGTGGATGTCATGTTGCTGACGGGGGATCAGGTCTTTGTGCCTTCGCGCCAGTGCTTTCAGGATGACCTGATGCGCCCCAGCCCGATCAGCCCTCCGGGGGTGACGGTGTTCATGTCGAACCTGACCCAACCGGCAACCGGCAACGCGATTTCGGCCATTGGCCGGAACGTGCGCGAAATGCCTTATGGCACCCGGTATTTGCAGGCCATCGTTGATCTGAACTGCGTTGGTGGCTCGCGTGCGACCAGTGCCCATCGATCGGGGCTTTTGCTGTCGCGCAATCCGATCACAGAAGTCTCGGTTGCGATCGAGCGTGACATCGAGGATATGCTGCGCCGTGCTGACCGGGATGATTATGATCCCTTTATCCTGCCGGGGGATTCGGTTGCCTGTTATGACAGCACACTGACCAATGTCGCCGAAGTTGCCCGTATAATGGGATTGATCGGCGTGGGCCTGCTGTTGAACGAGTAAGGCTTACTCGGCAACAGGCGCTGATGTGCGGTTTGGATCCAGTGCTTTGCGGGTGGCCGCCCACACATCCGACAGCTTGGCGATCTCGACCAGGCTGACCACCGTGTCCTCATGTTTGGCGGCGGTCTCAATATGTCCAAGGCTGGTGGCAAAGTCAGAGGCGCCAAACAGGCTGGCGGTGCTGCGTATCTGGTGGCATTTTGCTGCAATGGATTCCAAGCCCAGCGTCATCAGCGGATCCTGCGCCAGCTCGGCCAACAGCGCATCCCCCTCGGCGAGGAAACGGCCCAGAAAGGTGTCGTATTCGCTCTGATCCAGCAGATCCTGAGCCATCGTTGCAGTCTCATCCACCGAGTCGGGTTGAGGATTTTCTGGCGGGGCTGCGTTGATAGATAGTGATTTCTCCAGCACCGCCTGCAGCGCCCGGCGCAGCTCCGGCAATTGCAACGGCTTGCCAATAAATCCATCCATGCCGCTTGCGCGGAAATGATCGGTTTGTTCTGGCAACACATTTGCCGAGAACGCCAGTATCGGGATGTCGCAGAATGGCGGCGGCGCATTTCGAATTTCCTGCGTCGCCTGAAGCCCATCCATTCCGGGCATGCTGATATCCATCAGGATGACGTCAAACAGCTCAGCCCTGGCGCGCGCCACAGCCGACAGCCCGTCCTTGGCGATGGTCACTGTGTGGCCGTCCCGCTCTAGCAGTCGGCGCGCAACAAAGGCGTTGGTCTCGATGTCCTCGGCCACCAGGATCGACAGTGAACGATCAGCGGCTTTGATCTTTTCCTCTTTGCCACTGTTGGCGGGTTCTGCAACCGGCAGGAAGGGCAGGCGCAGCCAAAAAACGCTGCCCTCGCCCGGAGTGCTTTCGACACCGATCTTGCCGCCAAGCAGCTGTACCATACGTCTGGCAATGCCCAGCCCCAGCCCGGTCCCGCCACTATCGCGGGTATAGGTGGAATCGCAGGTCTCAAAGTCTTCAAAAATTCTGACTTGATCCTCTTCCGAGATGCCGATGCCGCTGTCGATGATCCGCAACTCGACATTGCAGTCGCCGTCATGTGGGGTCAGCCGCTCGACCTCGATACTGACGCGACCAGCATGAGTGAATTTGATCGCGTTGCCCACCAGGTTGAGCAGGATCTGTTCAAGGATGGTTTGGTCTGCCTTGACCCAGGCCAATCCTGACCCCAGCCATTCCCATTCGATGGTGGTTTGATTATGCCCCGCGTGGCCGCTTTGGCTGTCGACAATTTCCTGCAAGAAATGCCCAAGATGGAAGACTGAGTGTGTGACGGCCGTTTTACCGGATTCAAACTTGGCAATATCCAGGATTGAATTGACGTGATGCATCAACTGTCGCCCGGATATCTCCATGTTTTGGGTGAAAGTTGTTTGATCCGCATCCAACTCAGTTTTGCTGATCAAAGTCAGGTTGCCCAGCAGGCCATTCAGCGGAGTGCGAATTTCATGGCTCATCACCGCCAGGAAATTCGCCTTGGCTTTTTCCCCGGCCAGCGCCTGATCACGGGCCCTGCGCAACTGGGTTTCGGATTCAAGTTGATGTGATATGTCGCGCAGAAAGCCGATGATCACTTCGCCATCTTCGGTCTTGGCGGATTGCAGCGCCATTTCGACAGGCACATGCGAGCCGTCTGCCCGAACCGCGTCAAGCTGCACCCGACCTTTACCAACAAACTTTTTCTCGCCTGTCCGCACCATATGGGCCAGCCCCTTGCGATGGGCGTCTTGCTGATTTGGGGGAACGATTAATGCTCCGATGCTCTGGCCTTTTGCCACCGCAAGTGAATAGCCAAACGTTGTTTCGGCAGCCGCGTTCAAATCCACCACATTGCCTTTGGTGTCAGCAACGATAATCGCCTCGTGGGTTGTTGAAAGTATAGTCTGCATATGAGCGTTGGCCCGCGCCAAGGCGCGGCCTCGTTGTCGAGTTTGGGTGTTGGCGAGCAGGGAATACAGGAACAAAACCCCCAACCCGATCAAGATGGTGACGGAGACAATGGCCAATTCTGTCAACGTTGTGAAAACGCGGGACCGATTGTCATCTGACTGACGGGCAAATTGCGCGAGGCCTTGGATGAACAAGCTACGCACTTGCGGGCGCAGCGCATCAGTCTGTGTCAGCAATTCTGGAATAGCAGCCTGTAGGATGCTGTCCGGCCCATCCATGACGCCGGTTGTCTGGTCCAGAAACTCTTGCAGTTCAGTTATTGCGTGTAAGAAACCGGCTATCTCGCGCGTTGAGGCAAACAGCTTGCCATTGCCCAGAATTCCCACCCGGCTGTACAGAATGTCAAAGTCCTTACGCACTACCGAGAGGTCCGAATCTATCGGATCAGTGTTCCGTTCAAGGGTCAGCAAAAAGTCGAGATACTCGATCTCGACCTGTGACAGAGTCCATTGAACGGTGTCGGTATCAGCCGACCGTAGTAATTTCAGATCCCGGTAAACCTCTTGTCCCAGCAGCACCAGTAACGGCAGGCACAACACGACCAGAGGCAGGAAAACCCAATTCTTGAGAAACAGAAATAACCTGGGGTAACGGGGCAATTGCGACACTTTCTAACCGATGCGGTGATGCTACCTTAGCATCATTCAATAATGTTTAATCGATTGAGCTGCCAAATGCTGCGGGAATAGACCGTTTCGGTTCGGTATTCAGGCGATTGGTCAAAGGGGTAGATGATCCACAGCGGGCCTTTTTCACGCCTCGGGATGGGCTGTCCGTCAATGGCAAAGGCGACAATGGCTCCACCCGTCCGGGCGTCGCTAAGGGGGATGCTCACGGCATAGTCGTTGAGAGCAACCGCCTGAATGGTACTGCCTGTCACGTTCAAATGTTGCAGTAAGGCGTATAGCGGTACACCGGTGAATTCATGCACACCTTCGGTCCAGATTGTTGATGTGACAATGTTTCTGACCGCGATGTCGCGCAGATCCTGCACGCTCAGCGAGAAAGTCTGATCCGGAACTTGCCCGGCAGTCACTTCCAGCACCGGGGCTTCGATGGCATCCGTTGTGCCCGCGATCCCTTGTGTGGCGACAATGGCAGCTACAAACGCTGCGCGGGCGAAGGAAAAAATACCATTGGTTGTCATGATGCACCTTTGTGTTTTCGTATTCAGTTTCACACATTGCCCAAGGCACTTTCTGCCTCCCTGACGGACTAGGGGCTATCCGAATGGATAGGGGCGTTACTTTGTCGATTGAAAGACGGTTGGCCGCAGGGTGATCCCCGCGACCAAGGAGGGTTCAGTAGGCACCGCGGCCTTTGAATACGGCCTGAAAAGTCATTGCGATCAGGAATATATCCAGCAGGATTGAGCGGGAGCGGGCATAAGCGATGTCCATGTCGACCATGCGATCAAAATTGATGTCAGCGCGGCCAGAGACCTGCCAGATGCCGGTCAGTCCCGGTTTAACGCTGAGGCGACGATGCGCCCGCTGCGAATAGGCTGCTACCTCCTCGGGCAGTGCTGGGCGCGGACCGACAATGGACATCTTGCCAGACAGGATGTTCACCAGTTGCGGTAACTCGTCCAGCGACAACCGACGCAGGATCCGGCCAACCCGGGTCACGCGCGGATCTTTCCGAGCCTTAAAGCAGATGCCTCCGCGATCAGATGCCGCCAGTAATTCCTGGCGTCGCTCCCCAGCGTCAAGATGCATGGAGCGGAACTTGTACAGGGTGAACAGTTTGCCATTTCGGCCAACTCGTTTCTGGCTGAAAATTGCGGCACCGGGGCTTTCCAGCCGGATGGCGGCGCAAATTAGCAGCAGGATCGGAGACAGCACCACCAGCCCGCCCAGGCTAAGCACTATGTCCAACAGTCGCTTGTGAATGGCGTATTGGGAACTGGAGCTCACCGCGTGCCGGCTCGCCCGCCACATGAAGGCGAAATTTCCAAGCAGGTAACGTTGTGCCAGCCGACGTGGCTCCATCGCCAGCCGCCAGACCCATTCGCTTTTGAGCTGTCGCAGCCACAGGGGCGCACGTTTTACATTTCCGGCCCAGAAATCAAACAAACCACCAACGCCCATCATAAGATCCGCATCTACTCGGTGACCATGACGGTCTAGCCACAGCTCCTGCATTGGCACGCCCATGGCGACCAGCAAGATATCAGCCCGCGACGCATTGATGGCATCGATGGCAGCCTCTGTGTTCTGGGCCTCGCCATATCCATCCCGGGTTCCGGCGATCTGCAGTTCGGGGATGATCGATTTCAAATGTGCAGCGGCATTCTGCGCAGTGCCGGGTTTGCCACCAAACAGGAATACAGTTTTACCCTGAAGTGCCGCCTCTGCCAGAAGCGGCGGCAGGACATCGGTGCCATTCAGATTGGACGTTAGCGTATCACCGCGCATCCGAGCCGCCAGCTCAATGCCGATGCCGTCGGGCAGTATCACGTCAGCGCGCGCCAGTGCTTGGGCATAACCGGCATCCGTGGCTCTCAGGTTTGCGCAATGTGCGTTGTAGAAAAAGACCCGGTTGCGTCCCGGCTGCAGCAAATTATTGATCACTGCTTCCGGTGTCGCATCAACCAGATCAACATTCATGACAGAGCATTGATCCAACTTGGGAAATACAGGCTTGGCCCCCTGGGCGAAGAAATTATCAAGGCTGCTGGATTGGTACTGCATAATGGGTCCCCTCGTGACTTGCTTCACCAATAACTGTGCGCCATCACAGGGAGTTGCGGTTCAGGACATCAGGATGAAGGCTGAAACGAAAGTGCCCAATTGGCGCGATCGGCTGTCAGAATACCCACCGGCAGGGCTGGATTATCCATTTGGATAGAAATCTGGTCTAAATTTTCGCACGACCCATACCATTTGCTCTTAGAGTGGTGGGTATAGAGACAAATTTATGAGGTTTAGTGGTGCGAATTCTTATTGCAGATGACCATGAACTGCTACGCGATGCGCTGGGCGCATTTATGCAAAGTGAAGATGGAATTGAGCTACACACTGCGGCGGACTTTGACGAAGCCTGCGTGCTGTTAAAGGGCGAGTGGACCTATGATCTGGTACTCCTGGATTATAATATGCCGGGTATGAATGGGCTTGAAGGCATCGCAATTGCTAACGAAATCAACGGCGTCCACCGCGTTGCCTTGATGTCGGGCGAGGCCAGCCGCGACATTGCCGAACAGGCGCTTGCAATGGGCGCCATCGGGTTTATCCCCAAGACGCTTCCGGCTAAGTCACTGGTCAATGCGATCAAATTCATGGCGATGGGCGAAACATATGCGCCGTTGGATTTCATGACCGCAGAAGAGGAAGAGATCAGCCATCCTATTTTGGACAAGCTGACCGAACGCGAGCGCCAAGTGTTGCATGGGCTGACCGAGGGCAAATCCAACAAGGAAATCGCCCGCGACTTGGATCTGTCCGAACCAACGATCAAGCTGCACGTCAAAACACTGTACCGTAAACTCGAAGTGGCCAACCGCACCCAGGCGGCACTGATTGCCCGCGACGCTGGATTGTTTTGATCCGTAACTATCCCAACGGATAGAGACGCATCCGCCTGCGACGTGGCTGATGCCAAAGTGACCGCCAGTCGTTGATCCACGCCGATATCATTCATTGAAAGCACAATTCAGTGAGAAGACATAATGGCGTTTCTGGCAGCATCCAGTAAAAAATTCCGGAAATCCGGCGCGGTCAAAGCGTCGCTTAAACCGAACCCGATGACGGGAAACGGATACCCAAACGCCCAGTTCCTGCCGCGCAAGCCGCGAAACTTCTTTTGGCGTTGTGGCCGCTACTCGGCATTTCTCGCCGCTTGGTGTGTCGCGATTTGGATGCCGATCTTTACCTATCTGACCACAACACCACCAAGCTATACCTCTGAGATGGCGCTGATATTGCCCGGATCGGGGGCCTCGGCGACCGTCAACCTTGAAAGCATCGGGCAGGCGTCGTCTTTCGCATCTTCCGCCTTTGCCTCAGACTCGGTCAGCCCCACCCAAACCTACAAACGTCTTATTCGCGCCAACCGGATCCGCGTCGCAGCTGCCCGCATCCTGGGCCTACCAGTGACTGAGCTACCCGCCCCTTTGATTGATCTGGTCGATCAAACCGGGTTGATCCGGGTGCAAATGAAAGGCTCCAGCGCGACAGAAGCGCAAATACGGGCCGAAGCGATCCTGACCTCGTTCCAAAGTGAGCTGACCCTGCTCCGACGGGATGAGCTTAGCATGCGCGAGCAAAGTGCCGTCTCCGCGATCGAGGAATACCGGACGTCGGTGGCCGCAACCCGCGTTGATATCGACCGTTTGCAGCAGGAAACCGGGTTTCTGTCCAAGGGTCAGTTTTCAGCCCAGGTGCGTGACAATGATGCCCTGCGTGTGCTGACCGACAATGCCCAGGCGCGAATGCTAGAGAAAACCGCCTATGTCACAGCATTGGAAAATACCTTGGGCCTATCTGCACAGACAGCGGCCAAGGTTCTGAATCTCTATTCCGATAATAACTATCTGACCTTCGCCAAAGATGCCTCGGACAAGGCCGCGCTGCTGGCTGAAATGCGCGCGCAATACGGTGCCCAGCATCCGCGCGTGCTTGAGGCGCGTGCGCTTTTCCAGCTCTCACAGGACTCTCTTGTGTCGATTGCAGTGATGCGGACAGGGATGAGCAGGCCGGAAATCGTCAGCTTGGAGATGTCACAAAAAGGAGACCGCACCTCACTATTGGCTGATCTGGTGCGCAGCGAGGCCGAACGGCAGGGCGCCAGCGCCGAATACGAAACCCTGAACAAGCGATGCCTAGCGGAGCGCCAGAACCTGGAGATCATCGCTCCGATGGCGGCCCAGCTTGAAGACTTGCAGCGCGATTTCCGCGTATCCGAGGCGGTTTTTACCTCGGCCATCGCGCGGGGTCAGTCCTCCAAAGTTGATGTCTATGCGTCTTATCCCCTTGTGCAGGTGCTTGAGATGCCGTCGTTGCCGCTTAAACCGTCTTCCCCCAGACGCCTGATCACGCTTGCTGCGGGTGTAGGTGCAACAGTCTGCGTTATCATTGCATTGGTTCTGGGCTGGGCCCGCTTTGGCATGATCAACTGGTTGATCGCTCGCCGCGAAGAACGCCGCACATGAAACTCATTACCCCACAGAACCCAGCTGAGAAAATCGTCTACAAAGCGCTGATCTGGACATGGCCATTCTATGCGCTCGGCGCGCTTTACATCGTGGGGCCGGTGCTTGGCTGGATGTTGGGCAGTCTGGCCGCGCTGGTCGCCTTCTTCAGCACAGCCGTGCGCGAGGATTTGCGCTGTGACACCCCGATCCCACCCGTTGTCTGGGCCTGGATCATCGGGATGACGGCGATGTTGGTCATCCTCTGGATCGGGCTGGTGAACTTTGAGTTTGGAACCAAATCCGTCATCCGCTCCACCATTGGCTGGGCCAAAGGCTGGGCGCTGATGGCGCTGTTTCCGCTGGCCGGTGCGGTCCTACCGATCCGGCGCGCCATCCTTGTGCGTGGTCAATGCATCGTCGGATTGTGGGTTCTGATCCTGGCACCTTTGATGCTGGCCGCCCCCTATATCGGCCTGCCAGAGAAGATTTTCACATCGCCACTCAAAGTGGTCGGCGGCCCGGGCCCTGAGTATTTCACCGTCTTCCTGTATACGCTGGACCCCGGCAGTGGCATGCCCCGCTGGCAGTTCTACGCTCCCTGGTCGCCCTTTGCGGCGCTGCTCGGGGTCATCATGGTGCTTTTCGCGCTCGAGGAAAAATGCCTTCGCTGGAAAACCATCGGAGTGGCCGCGGGCATTTTCCTGATCCTCGCCTCTAAATCCCGCATGGGGCTGGTTGGGTTGATCGTCTGTCCGGCGATCCCACGTCTGTTACGCCTGTCCGCCCAGTCATGGGCCTGGCAGGGGTTGGCGGGCGGTCTGGTGGTGGCCTCGATGGTGGCAGACGGGCTGATCACTTCGGCCCAGTCCAGTGTGCGCGCCTTCAAATCCGCCCGTGCCGACAGTTCCCGTGTGCGGGCCACCTTGCAACGCATCGCAACCGAACGCTGGGAGAACGAGGCGCTCTGGTTCGGCCACGGTCGCGTCGCGCCGGGCTCTCACATCGTTGAGTACATGCCCATCGGCAGTCACCACACCTGGTATGGGCTGCTGTTTGTCAAAGGTATCGCCGGCTTTCTTGCCCTGCTGATTCCGATGCTCTGGCAATTGGCGCTGGCGGTGACAGACACCATAAAATCCAACCGAGGCACGCTGCCCTTTGGCATCATCCTGGTCTTTGTGCTGCTGTCCTTTGGCGAAAACATCGAGATCGAGGTCTACCTGCTCTGGCCGAGCCTGTTGATCCTGGGCATCCACGCCAGAGAGTTACGGCAGGAGAAAAGGTAAGGGTGAACACCGGGATCAGTCGCTTGACCGCTATTTAGAGCCAAATATCTTCTGTAATTCCAAACCCGTTCATGGTTCTCTGGCGCGCAACAGATGTCAGTTTCCTTCAGGAGTTGCACCAGATGAGCGTGACCAGAAAACACCAGATCCGTGATCTGCTGAAGAGCATTGAAACCGGCGAACCCGGTCCGGTGGCTGTGGTGAACGAAGCTAAGTATATCCAGCACAACCCCCAAACCCACGAGGGCAGCGAAGGTCTGGCGCAACTGTTCCAGCGGCTCGCGAAAACGGGTCCGCGTGTGAATATGGTGCGCGCGTTCGAGGATGGCGATTATGTGTTCGCCCATATGGAGTATGATTTTGCCAGCCGGAAAATCTGCTTCGAAGTGTTCCGCTTTCACGATGGCCAAGCGGTGGAGCACTGGGACAATATCCAGGAACGGCAAGCGCCAAATCCATCGGGCCGCAGCATGGTGGATGGCCCGACCCAAGCCGCTGATCTGGACCTGACCGAGGACAATCGGACGCTGGTGCGTTCCTTTGCTGAAACCGTGTTGGTGGCCGGAGATCTGGATCGGTTGCCCGACTTCATGGAACCCAACTATGGCGAACACAACCCGCATCAGGCCGATGGCATAGCCGCACTCAACTCCGCGCTAGAGGCGACAGTTGAGGGTCAGCAACAGATCAACTACCGGCGGGTCCACCGCATTCTGGCTGAGGGCAGTTTTGTCCTATGCGTCAGCGAAGGTGAGCTGGCAGGCGTTCACGCATCCTTTTACGATCTCTTCCGCATCGCAGATGGAAAAATTGCCGAGCATTGGGACACCACCGAAAAAATCGCGCCGCGCAGTGAGTGGAAAAACGACAACGGTAAGTTCTAGCGCCACGATGCATCATCGCGCCTGAATGCTTTACGAAACGGCCTGGATAGCGGAGCAACCACGACACAGGGTCTTCATATTGTGGACATTTTGACGTTGTAAAAACATCAAAACTGCAAGTGCGAGCGAATGTAGACGTGTCAGATTATACTTTTTGGGCCTTGGGCGAATCCAACCTGACCATTTCAGGTGGAGGCCAGTTGGATGGGGTAACACAGGGTGACGGATCGCACCTGGTTGGTCTGACAATCACTATAGATACCAGAGACTTCGAACAGATCTCTGTCAGTGATGGCGGGTCCGATATTGACTTCGATGATAACGACGGCAATCAGCGGCTGGACGGCAGTCAGAGCTTTGACGGGGTCAGTTACAGTGACAACACAAGAATCGAAGCTGAATATCAGATTACGCTGCGCGATCCGAACACCGGGATCGAGTATGATGCCGTTGCCGTAAATGTTAACAACTCATCGCCGTCTTATGCCACAATCGAAGGGCTTGCCTTTGTTGATGTATTCCCACCGTCTGGTGTCGCACTCGAAGTGGTCAGTTCAGCTGAAGGCCCCGGTGGCAGTGGGCAGCCTTCGTTGCCCCAAGACGACATCGCAGCGCCGCCGTGTTTCACCCCCGGAACATTGATTTTGACCCCTGATGGGGAACGACCAATTGAAGAGCTGCAAGTTGGCGATCTTGTTGAAACACAGGATCACGGGTCGCAACCAATCCGCTGGATAGGTGAAACCGCGGTTGGCCCTTTGCGCATGAAACACGCGCCGTCATTTCGGCCTGTCCTAATAAAGAAAGATGCCCTTGGGCCCGGCAAACCTGCGCGGGATATGCTGGTGTCGCCGCAGCATCGTATCATGATCGAAGGCTGGTTGGCCGAGTTGCATTTTGGGGAAACTCAGGTTCTTGTTGCGGCGAACCATCTTATCAATGATCGCTCTATCGTCCGCGCAACCACGGTCACAGACGTGACCTATATTCATATGCATTTTGATCACCATGAAGTGGTGGTCTCAAACAATCTCGAAAGCGAAAGCTTCAATCCTGGCCCTGTTTGTATTGGATCAATACCCGACGGCCCCCGGCAAGAGCTTTACGCGCTGTTCCCCGAGCTTGACCTCCACGAGACCTCTCCATTTGTGGCGGCCAGAACAATGATCACTGGACGGGAAGCCAGGGTGTTTGTGCCGGGCATCGCCTAGAAACAACGCATGGCGATCCCAGTTCAGTGACCTACCTTAGATCGATCAAGCCGCTCAACGGCTGCGTACTCAAAGGGTAGACATCATGACAATGAAGCAAACCGCCTGGGATTTTTTTGATGCCTGTGAAACTGGAAAAGGATGGGACGGCTGTAAACAATGTTGCCACGACGGGGCAACCTTCGCTGCACAAGCTGATGCCCTTGGTGATGTCACAACACTTGAAGGTTACACCGAGTGGATGAAGGGTTTGCTGACACCGCTGCCTGATGGACGGTACGAGCTGAAATCCTTTGCCGTCGATGAAGAGCGTTCAAATGTCACAGCTGCGGCTGTGTTCCACGGAACCCATACGGTCGACGCCGGATCTGGCGCGCCCTCGGGTAAATCCGTTGCAGCTGATTATGTCTATGTGATGGATTTTGACGGAGACAAAATCAAACACATGACCAAGATCTGGAATGATGGTCACTCGCTGAAACAGCTTGGCTGGGCATAGCCCAAAGGACCAGGCTCATACTGTCAAACACCTGAAACTGCACGGCGGTTCCAGCGCGGTGGTCGGTCTTACCCGGCCCCCACCGCGTCCGGGTGCGCAGCGGCAAAAGCCGGGTGTTCGCCGCAAGCGGCCTCAACCGCGAGCACCCTTGGCAGATCGGCAAACTCAACACCCCAACGGCGCGCATTATACAGTTGCGGCATCAGGCAGATATCAGCCAGTCCCGGTGTCTGTCCGACGCAATAGGGCTGTTGATCAAACGCCTCCAGCAAGCTCTCAAAGGCCTGCAATCCGGGCCGGATAAAACGCTTCATCCAGTCTTCGCGCACCTGGGATGGATCGGAGGACTTGGACGCGGCATAGGCAACCACGCCTAGATTACACACCGGATGCACATCCACCGCGATAGACTGTGCCAGCGCCTGAACCTGCGCGCGGTTGGCTGGATCCTTGGACAGCAGGCCCATGTCGCGGGTCTGATCCAGATAGTCGAGGATCGCCAGTGATTGCGTCAGTCGCAACCCGTCGATTTCCAGCACCGGCACCAACCCTTGCGGATTGCGCGCCAGATGCTCGGGCGATCTCTGCGCGCCTTTGACCAGATCAACGGCAACCGCCTGGTAAGGGATACCCGCAAGGTTCAGCGCAATGCGCAGCCTATAGCTGGCAGATGAGCGCCAATAGTCATACAGAACCGTTTCACTCATCTCGATATCCCCAAAACCTGCCTTATGCGTTTAGTGTAGGGTGCGTGCTGGCACGCACCGCTGTCCAGTTCAAACGTCGCCGAGTTCTTTGGAATGCATCCACTCAGCATGCTTGGGCGCCTTCTTGGTCTTTGACCATTCCTCCAGCATATTCCACTTCACGGCATCCAGCTTGGCCAGCATCATCTCTTCTGCCGGATCAGGACAAGCCAGCTCAACCCGGTGCCCGTTGGGATCAAAGAAATAGATCGAGTGGAAGATCGAGTGGTCGGTGACACCCAGAACTTCAACGCCGTTGGTCACAAGGTGATCCCTGAACTCCAGCAGCGTGTCGCGGTCTTTCACCTTGAACGCGATGTGCTGCACCCAGATCGGCGTGTTGCGGTCGCGGTCCATCTCGGGCTTGGTGGGCAACTCGAAAAACGCCAGTACATTGCCGTTTCCCGCGTCCATAAAGACATGCATGTAGGGATCCGGCTCGTGGGTCGACGGCACATGGTCCTCGGCAATTGCCAACACGAAACCCATCTTCAGCATGGTGTTGTACCATTCCACGGTCTGCTTGGCATCTTTGCAGCGATAGGCAACGTGGTGGATTTGTTCGATTTTCATGTGCTTAACTCCGATTTCAATGCAGCAGCGGCCAGCGCCTGGGTCAGCACCGCGCGGTCGCCAATGTGATTGGCCAGTACCAGCACCAGCCGCGCATTCAGCGCATCGCTGTCGGCTTTGCTCAGGCCTTCGTGTGTCGCCAGCAGCTCGGCATAAAAATCGTCACCGCCGTCGATGTTCGAGGTCAAGGTCAGTTGATCAGACATTGGGTTACTCCTGGCCTGTGGCACGACGAATGGCCGCACGAAACTGGTTTTCATCAAACGAGGGACGCCGCGCCGCGACATGTTGATCCGGGCGGATCAGGTAGACACCGCTGTCGCAATCACCCAGATAGCGCTCTTTCAGCGCCAGCGTCTTGTCGTCTTTGACCGACAATGCCAGTCGTTGAACCGTGATGCCAGCCTCCTCGATGACGTCTGGCGCATCCGCATCAATGGTCAGTAGGGTGAAATTGTCGGCCAATTTCGGCAGTAGGAACCCGTCACCCAGCGGCGCATCCGGGCAGGCTGATCCCGGGCGTGTGCGGGCAGGTCCCGCCAGTGCATCCGCCGAGTTCAGCGGCGAGCCGTCATAGGTGCAGGGTACTGACAAGCGACCCGAGTTCACCAAGGGGCGCGCAAATTCATAATGCTCGGACAGGTCCAAAACCGCATCGCGGAACAGCCGCGAGGTTTCAGATTTCGGCGTGATGAAATCGGTGGACCGGGATGAATTCAGGATGTTTTCATCCGCGCCATACACCCGTTCAACGTCATAGCTGTCCAGCAGGCTTTCGGGGGCCTTGCCCTCCATCACCAGTTTCAGCTTCCAGCACAGGTTGTCGGTATCTTGCAGGCCCGAGTTTGCACCGCGTGCGCCAAAGGGTGAAACCTGATGCGCGGCATCGCCGGCAAACAACACCCGACCATGGCGGAACTGCTCCATGCGGCGACACTGGAAGGTATAGATCGATACCCATTCCAGCTCGAACTCCACATCATCACCCAGCATCGCTTTTAGGCGAGGAATGACATTCTCGGGGCGCTTCTCGCGTTCTTTGTCGATGTCCCAGCCCAGTTGCAAATCAATCCGCCAAACCCCATCGGGCTGTTTGTGCAGCAGCGCCGATTGCCCCTTGTTGAACGGCGGATCAAACCAGAACCAACGTTCCGTTGGGAAATCAGCCTCCATCACCACATCGGCAATCAGAAAGTTGTCCTCAAAGACCCGGCCAACAAAATCCTTGCCCAGCATCACCCGCGTTGGCGACGCAGCGCCATCACAGGCAATCATCCAATCCGCCTCCAGATTGTACGAACCTTCGGGCGTGTCGATTTCGATGGTCACATGATCCGGATGGGTGCCAATCGCCGAGACCTTGTTACGGCCCCGGATCTCAATCGGTGCGCCCTCGGCTTGCAACTCGCGCACCCGGTTCACCATGTATTCTTCAAAATAGTATTGCTGCAAATTGATGAAGGCCGGGCGCTTGTGGCCTTCCTCGGGTAGCAGGTTGAAGTCATAGACTTGGCGGTCGTCAAAGAACACCTTGCCGACATTCCACAACACGCCTTTGTCGACTATCGGCTGACCACAGCCCAACCGGTCGGCAATTTCCAAGGTTCGCTTGGCAAAACAGATGGCGCGCGAGCCAAAGCTGACTTTGTCATTGTCGTCCAGCACCACCACCTCGATGCCCTGCTGGGCCAGATCGATGGCTGCCGCCAGACCAATCGGACCAGCGCCAATCACGATCACCTTGTGGCGCACCGGCGCAGGCGCATCCTGATCCGCATGACGCGCGTAGGGGTACATGGGAACTTCAAAGATCTTGTTCATCTGGTCTCCTCCCAGGATGGGTGTGCCACCGGCACAATTCTACCGGCTCCCGGCGATGCCGCCAGGACTATTGGTGTATTTTCTCATTGTTCAGGCTAGGGCGACACGATCTGGATCAATGCCTTGGGCCTGTTTTATTTGGCTTTTTCCGCGCCTATCAGGCGCTTTAGTAAAGTCCAGGACCTTCTTTCCCAAACAGAAACTCTTCCAGAACCTTCAACTCCATCTCTGCATCACCCTCGCCATCCAGCACTTGGCCCAGGACTTTGGCGATGTCGCCCGAGCTGTCAAAGATGTGCGCTGGCCCGCAGGGTTGTTGCAGCACTGTCAACCGGTCCTGCGGGATCCATGAGGCGTCGATACTCGAACTGGGGTTCTGCAGTACAAAAACACTGTCAACGCCCGGCATGGATGGAACGCCCATCCCAATGAACCAGCTCACGGGGAGCATTCCTCTGTGATCGAGGTGATCACTGATATCCCCCGAAAGCACTTCCCTGACTTTGATTTGGAACGCGGCAGCCAGTTGCGGACCGTTGGGATTTGGGATCGGCTCAAATTTCCAGGCGCTTCCAACAACAACAGCTTCAGCTTCAAAGGCCTTCGCTAAGTCCAATGTGGCTTGCGAAATGCATGCCGCTGCCGTTGTTGATAGGCAAATACCAATGGATATGAGCACGACTTTTAGCATCACCCCTGCAACGCGTCCCACATTTCCAGATCGCGCTGGGCGGTCCAGATACGTGGGGTGTCGATGCCTCGGGCCTCGTCAAAGGCGCGGGCGACGTTGAACGGCAGGCAGTGCTCGTAGATGGCGTAGTCCTTAAACTTCGGATCACATTCTTCGCGCACTGCGTCCCAGGCCTCTTTCAGGGTACCATTGCGGGCGGCAACTTTGGCGGCGGGGCGATAGGTGCTTTCAACAAAATCGCGGGTGCTCTCAATCGCGCGGGCCACGGCCTCTTTGCCGATCAATGCACCGCCACGACCCGGCGCAATTGCGTCCACGTCAAAGGCGGCAATATTGTCCAGCGTGTCACCCCAGTCGCCAAAATGGCCATCGCCACAATAACAGGCCGAGTGATCTTCGACGATATCACCAGTGAACATGACGTTCTGGTCCGGCACGTGAATGACGATGTCACCCGCTGTGTGGGCGCGGCCCAGATGCATCAGGTCAACGCGACGGTTGCCCAGATAAACGGTCATGTCGTCGCTGAATGTGGTCGTTGGCCATGTCAGACCGGGAATGCTCTCGTGACCTTCGAATAGACGTGGAAAGCGTTGGAATTCGCTGTCCCAGTCCTCTTGACCGCGTTCAACAACCATCGAACGGGCGGTATCGCCCATGATGATCTGGTCTGCACCAAAGGCCGAGGCACCCAGAACACGCACGGCGTGATAGTGGGTTAGCACAACATGGCTGATCGGCTTGTCGGTGACCGAGCGCACACATTCGATCACTTTGTTGGCCAGACGTGGTGTCGCCTGCGCCTCGACGATCATGACACTATCGTCGCCGATAATAACGCCCGAATTAGGGTCGCCTTCGGCGGTAAAGGCATAGAGCCCGTCGCCGATTTCGTCGAAGGTGATTTTCTTTTCCGACATGTCCCCTTGGGACGCAAATGCCTTGGCCATGGTGTTTAATCCTTGATCGAGTAGTCGAGTTTCATGATGCCGCCCGCCATTTGTGTAGCGGACGTTAGTGTTAGCTTGTGCTGTGCGCCTGGGGCAAAACAGGGCAGGCCCCGGCCCAGTAGGGTGGGCATGACAAACAGGCTGACTGTGTGAAACATGCCCGCATCCAGTGCGGCACGTTGGGTTTCACCACCGCCCATGACCCAGACATTTTTGTGCCCTGCGTTTTCGATGGCGATGCACAACGTCTTGATGTCGCCTGCCGCCGCAATGTGGTCACCTTGCAAATTGGCTTGCCGCGTCAGGACGTAACCAGCCCGTTCCTCGTAAGGCCAACCCCATTCCAAAACTTGCTGATAGGTCGTTCGACCCATGATCAACGCGTCGATGGGCGCAATGAACTCACCATAACTACCGTCTCCACCATCCGCGGCAAGCGCCTCGTTAAAGGCGTCCAGCCACGCGACGCTGCCATCAACGTCGGCAATGAACCCATCCAGACTCATGGCAATGTAACCTACATACTTAAGAGCCGTCACTGTGATGTCTCCTGCTGCAGGAATTCGAGGCGGTTGCCGAACGGATCCTTTGCAAAGAACCGTTCACGTCCCTCAAGTGCGGTGTCCCAGACCATGTCATGGCCTGCTGCTTCAAATCGCGCAGCAAGCCCGGTAATATCGCTGGTGCGAAAGCCCGGATGGGCTTTCAGCGCAGGTGAAAAAGGCTCTTGAACACCCAAATGCAGCTCGCTGCCTGCCAGTTCAAACCACAGCCCGCCGCGGGCTTGCAGCGCCTTGGGTTTGGGGATCTCGCGCAGACCAACCAAGGCCGCCCAAAAGGCGCGAGACTGATCTTCGCCCCCCTTGGGAATGGCAATCTGGATATGGTCAAGCGCGAGGGTCAAGGTATCAGCCCCAGCTCTTTGCTGGCAGGATTTTCCCGGTGCAATCACCAAACCCGATGGTGAACCCCTTACCGCGCGCATTGCCGCGCAGGGTCAACGTGTCACCGTCTTCAATGAACCCGCGGGTCTCGCCGCTGTCCAGCGTAAAGGGCTCACGCCCAGCCCAGCTCAGCTCCATCAGAGATCCAAACTCTGATCGCTCAGCGCCTGAAATGGTGCCGGACCCCAACAGATCGCCTGCGTTCATTTCGCAACCGCCACTGGCGTGGTGGCACAGCTGCTCGGCAGCGGAATAATACATGCGGTTATAGTTGGTTTTGCTGATTGAACTGGCACTCGCCGCGCCTTCGGGCTGCATCAGCACCTCAAGCTCGATATCAAACAACCCGTCTTTGCTACTGTCGAGATAGGGCAGCAATTCTTTTTCGCGGGGCGGCGTTGGCGCGCGGAACTGCTCCAGCGCCGCCGAAGTCACAATCCACGGGCTGATCGAGGTGCCAAAGGCCTTGCCCTGAAATGGCCCCAGCGGCTGATACTCCCAGCCCTGAATGTCGCGCGCCGACCAGTCGTTCAGCAACACATAGCCAAAGATCATCGCATCGGCTTCGTCCACTGTGATCGGCTGACCCAGCTCGCTGCCAGTGCCAACAATCGCGCCCATCTCCAGCTCGATATCCAAACGCTTGGAGGGACCAAAGGATGGCATTTCGGCATCCGGTGCCTTGGTCTGGCCATTGGGCCGGTAAATATCGGTACCCGACACCACCACGGACGAAGCGCGACCGTTGTATCCGATCGGGATATGCAGCCAGTTGGCCGGCAGATCAGGCGAGTCGCGCAGGATCGCGCCCATGTTCTTGGCGTGCTGCATTCCGGCATAGAAATCGGTGTATTCGCTGACGGCAAACGGCATGTGCAGATCGGCATCTGCCATCGATACCAGCAGAGGCTCAACCTTGTTCTGCTCCCCCGCACCCTTACCCAACAGGGCAGTCAGTCGCCCGCGCAAAGCGGCCCAAACGGCGGGACCTTCCTCCATCAGCGGCCCTGTTTCTTCGGCGGCCTGCATGTCCAGGATCATATCGCCAATTGCGACGCCACAGCGCGGATCGTCGCCTTCGGTCGAGAAGACGCCGTAAGGCAGGTTGTTCAGCGGGAAGGGGTGGTTGGCATCGTTGGCCGAGGCCACCCAGGATTTCATCAATGACATGCGCGGTTCCTTTGTTGGGTGGTGCGTGCAAGCACACACCCTACGTATACTGACAGTGTAGGGTGCGTGTTCACACGCACCTCGGGTTCTATTTCTTGCCGGGGCTGCCGTCGAATTTCTTCTCAATGTCCGACCAGCAGTCGATGTAGTCATCCTGCAACGGCGCGTCATTGGCTGCAAACGCCGTTAGATGCTGCGGGAAGCGGGTTTCGAACATGAACGACATAGTGTTGTCCAGCTTCTCGGGGCCAAGGTTGGAATTCGAGGCGCCCTCAAACGCGTTTTTGTCCGGCCCGTGCGGGATCATCATGTTGTGCAGGCTCATGCCGCCGGGGATAAACCCTTTGGGCTTGGCATCATACTGGCCATAGATGTTGCCCATCAGCTCGGACATGATGTTCTTGTGATACCACGGTGGGCGGAAGGTATTTTCAGCCACCATCCAGCGCTCGCGGAACAGCACAAAGTCGATATTGGCGGTGCCCGGCTGGCCCGATGGCGCGGTCAGAACGGTAAAGATCGATGGGTCCGGATGGTCAAACAGGATGGCCCCAACCGGGCAATAGGTGCGCAGGTCGTATTTCACCGGCGCATAGTTGCCATGCCAGGCCACCACATCCAGCGGCGACTGGCCGATCTTAGTCTCATGGAACTGGCCGCACCATTTGATGGTCACGGTTGATGGCACTTCGCGGTCTTCAAACGCCGCAACCGGGGCCTTGAAGTCGCGTGGGTTGGCCATGCAGTTGGCCCCAATCGGGCCACGACCCGGCAGTTCGAATTTCTGCCCGTAGTTTTCACAAACGAAGCCGCGGCAGGGGCCTTCCAGCACTTCGACGCGGTACAGCAGCCCACGGGGAATGATGGCGATCTCTTGCGGCTCAACATCGATGATCCCCAGCTCGGTGCAGAACCGCAACCGGCCTTCTTGCGGCACCACCAACAACTCGCTGTCAGCCGAGAAGAAATAGCTGTCCACCATGGACTCAGTCACCAGATAGATATGTGTCGCCATGCCCACTTGCGTGTTCACATCACCCGCGGTGGTCATGGTGTGCATGCCGGTCAACCATGTCAGGCCAGTGCCACTGTGTGGCAGCGGGTCCCAGCGATACTGGCCCAGACTGATCACATCCGGGTCCACATTCGGCGCTGATTTCCATTGCGGCAGATCGATCTTTTCGTATCGGTGGCTGTGTTTGACCGAGGGGCGGATGCGATAACACCAGGTGCGCTCGTTCTGGTGGCTGGGCGCGGTGAATGCGGTGCCGGACAGTTGTTCGCCGTATAGCCCGTACTCACATTTCTGCGGCGAATTCATGCCCTGAGGCAGGGCACCGGGCAGGGCCTCGGTCTCATAATCATTGCCAAACCCGGGCATATAGCCTGCGTTTGGTCCATCCAGTGAAGGGGCCTGGATCATCTCGTGAGGGTCAATAGGTCGAGTCATCGCGCGTTCCTTCCTTTGTTACAGGTTTCGATAATAGTTGATTTTGTAACTAACAAGGGATAGGAGCCGCGAATGACAGAAAAAGATGACTTTGCCCTGCAGGATTTCCTGCCCTTCCTGCTCAACCGCGCTGCCGAAGAAAGCTCTCTGGAATTTCAAGGGCAGTATCGCGACAGATACGGCATGCTGCGCACCGAATGGCGGGTGCTGTTTCACCTTGGAATCTATGGTAGCATGACCGCCAAGGACATTGGTGTGCGGGCCAAGATCCATAAAACCAAGATCAGCCGGGCGGTTGCCAAGCTTACCGAACGCAGATTTGTTGTGCGCAACCGGGACGAAAAGGACCGCCGCGCAGAACATCTGAGCCTGACGCCAGCAGGGGAGGCGGCCTATCGCGACCTGCAGTCTGTGGCCAAGGACTATGATGCAAAACTGACCTCGCAGTTCAGTGATGACGAAGCAGAAACATTGCGGCGTCTGCTCAAGAAATTGTCTGGTATGGAAGTGTAGTAATTTCACCATTGAATGCCCACATGATGGCGAACCGAAAAGAGGCCTGAATGACTGAGACTGACAAGATTGCGGCACCGATGATTGCTTGGATAGTCGAGCAAGGACTACATGGTGTCAGCCGCGAAGGCATTCTAAAGGGCTATTGCGAACGTTTGGTTCAGGCCGGTCTTCCTTTGCTGCGATTTCATGTCGCGCAGCGGGCATTCCATCCCAAATTTGGCGGCATCGGGTTCAGCTGGACCCGTGCCGAGGGGCTGTCCCATCAGTACTTTCAACGACAGGAAACACCTGTTGACGCTTGGTTGCTAAGTCCATTTTACCGAATGCTGCAGCAGGATAACAAAGAGTTTCGCTCGTCTTTTGGCGCTGAAGATATGGCTGATTTTCCTTTGATCCGCGATCTGGCTGGAACCGGGGCGACCGATTATTTTGCTACCAGACTGATGTTTGGGGAAGCCGGCGACGAACCGCAAGATCCGAACAATCCGGCCGAAGGCATGATGGTGTCCTGGACCTCGGACCAAGTGGGTGGGTTTACAGAGGCTGATCTGTCTCTGTTCCGGACGCTTCTGCCGCATCTGGGCTTGGCGCTAAAATCCTCGTCGCACCGACAAATGGCCAGTGATCTGTTGCAAGTATACCTTGGTCGTGATGCTGGCCGCCGAGTGCTGTCCGGTGAGATCCAGCGCGGGTCATCCCAGAAGATCGATGCGGTGATCTGCTATTTCGACCTCAAGGGATTTACGCGCCTGGCCGAGCAACTGCCCGGTCCTGATCTGATCGAGATGCTGAACGACTATTTCGGCTTGGCTGTGGCCACCATTCAGGGCCACGGCGGTAATATTCTGAAATTCATGGGCGACGGCATTTTGACCATGTTTGACCTTGGCAGCATTCAGGAAGACGCCACCGCAGCATTGGCGGCAGCCAGCGAGTTGCGCATTAAAATCGCTGAGCGCAATATCGAGCGGTCCACGTCTGGCTTGCCAATTGCCGATTTCACCCTGGCGCTGCATGCTGGGGAAATCCTGTATGGTAATATCGGTGCGGAAAACCGGCTGGATTTCACGGTCATCGGACCAACCGTGAACCTGACCTCGCGCATTTCGGGCCTGCACCGCGAAGTCGGACAGAGCATTATCGTCTCCGAAGTCGTACAGCGCGCGGCACAGCCGTCACCCCATGATCTGGTGTCACTGGGGCGCTATATGTTGCGCGGCGTGTCCGAACCGGTTGAGTTGTATACGATTTTTGAAGGGGCAGAGTAGCCCGCACCCCTTGGGTGCGGCGCCTTGGTTCAGATCTCGACGTCGACACCGGGCAGGTTGACTGCCTTCATCATGTCGCGCAATTCCTGACGCGCGGCGATGTTGGAAATGTTCAGCTGTTTGACGCCGATGTCTTTCAGGTCCAGCAGGGTTAGCCCACGCGGGAACAGCTCGCGGAAGATCACCCGCTCGGAGAATCCAGGCGCTACCCGAAAGCCGATACGTTTGGACAGCATGGTGAGCGCGCGTTCCATCTTTTCCTTGTTGAGCATACGCTGGGTGCCCACACGGTTGCGGATCACCACCCAGTCAATCGGTTTCAGACCGGCCTGGGCGCGCAGTTGGCGGGCGTTCCACACCATCTCGGAATAGACCGACGGGCCAAGGATCTTTTCGCCCTTCTGGTCGATATGCGCCAATAGATCGAAATCGACAAAGCTGTCATTCAGCGGCGTGACCAGAGTGTCGGCCAGCGAATGCGCAACCTGGCTAAGGCGGGTATGCGAGCCGGGGCAGTCGATCAGGATGAAATCATTGTCCGGTTCCAGCGCAGCCACTGCGGCGGACAGGCGGTGGTCATAGATGTTTTCACCGGGCTGCAATGTCGCTGGGTCAATCTCGGGCAGGTCATGGCACTGAACCGTTGGCAAATCCAACCCCGACTGTTCCATGAATTCCTTGCGGTTTTCCAGATAACGCCCCATCGAGCGCTGCCGTAGATCGAGGTCCAGCGCTGCCACTTTGTGGCCAAGCCGGGCCAGCGCCGTTGCCAGATGCATCGACACGGTGGATTTGCCTGCGCCACCCTTTTCGTTCCCGACGACAATGATATGCGCCATCTGATGTCCCTTCGTTGCCGCGCCATGCTGCGCGTTGCTTGGCGCGACTATAGAAGCGGTTGGATTCGATGAAAAGTGCCCAAACCCCGTTATTAGGGCCTGTTTTTGCGCATTTTGACGAATGTGTTGCCAATAAAAAACGCCGCCCCCAGTGGAGCGGCGTTTTCTGAATTCGAAAGGTTAGGGTGCTTAGAAGCCCAGACCTTCGTACTTTTTCTTGAACTTCGATACACGGCCACCGGCGTCCATCAGACGGGTGTTGCCACCGGTCCAGGCTGGGTGCACGGTGGGGTCGATGTCCAGCGACAGTTGGTCGCCTTCTTTGCCCCAGGTCGAGCGCATTTCCAGAATGGTGCCATCGGTCATTTTGACGTTGATGGCGTGGTACTCGGGATGGATGTCTTTTCTCATGATACCACTCCTTACGCTTTTTTGGGCTTGTAGGTTGTGTCTTCGGCGATCCGGGCCGACTTACCGCGACGGTCGCGCAGATAGTACAGCTTGGCGCGACGAACGCGGCCACGACGTACAACTGTGATCGCATCGATGTTGGTCGAGTGCAGAGGGAATACGCGCTCAACACCTTCACCAAAAGAGATCTTACGCACGGTGAACGAACCAGCGATGCCGCGGCCGTTGTTACGTGCGATGCAGACGCCTTCGTAGTTCTGCACACGGGTGCGCGACCCTTCGGTCACTTTAAAGCCAACACGGATAGTGTCACCGGGCTTAAAATCGGGGATATCATGCCCCAGGGCGGCAATTTGTTCCGCCTCCAGCTGTGCGATCAGGTTCATCGCAAACTCCTATTTTTGTGTTCGTGGGATACCCCACGAAGATTTATGCAGTCCGAGAGCTCTTGGCCTTCACCGGGTCCGCAAATTGCGCCCGCCAGAGATCGATCTGTCCATTCCTGTGTGCTGATCTTGATCCTCTGCCAATGACCGAAGAAGGCCAAGCCAGAATTGTTGGATCCAAAACCAAACGGCCCGGAGCCACCAAAGTGATTCCAGACCTGCGGAGCTGTAGGCTGAAGAGAGCGGCGGGGCAAGGAGTTTATGGCTGATTTGGGCGCATGTCTGCGGTTCTTGCCAACATTGAAAGAGGCTGGCGTCAAAACGGCTAAGCTGAAGGAGCATTTCACCGACAATCAGATCGAAGCGGCTGAAGGCTTGGTGGTGTCAGTCCTTGGAGTCGGCTGACCCCTTGTACGCGTCCCACAGATCGGGGCGTCTGTTTTGAGTGATTTCTTCGCTCATGTCATGGCGCCACTGCGCCACCTTACCATGGTGGCCGGACATCAGCACATCGGGGATCTTGCGGCCTTTCCATTCGGCTGGGCGGGTGTATTGGGGGTGTTCCAGCAGGCCCGAGGAGAAGCTTTCTTCTTCGGTCGAGGCAAAGTTGCCCAGCACATTGGGGATTAGCCGCACGGTGGCGTCAATCAGCGCCTGCGCCGCGATCTCGCCGCCGGTCATGACAAAATCACCCAAGGAGACCTCTTGAATGCCATAGTGCTGCAGCACCCGCTCATCAACGCCCTCAAAGCGGCCGCACAGCAGGGTCACACCGTCGGCACGGGCCAGATTTTGCATCATCTGCTGATCCATCGGTTTGCCGCGCGGGGACAAGTAGATCAGCGGGTGGTTGCCCGTCACGCCGTCCATCGCGTGATCAATCGCCTTGCCCAGCACATCGGCGCGCAGCACCATGCCAGCGCCACCGCCAGCCGGGGTGTCGTCGACGTTGCGATGCTTGCCGACGCCAAACTGCCGCAAGTCCACGGTTTCCAACTGCCACAGGCCTTCTTGGAGCGCCTTGCCGGTCAGGCTTTCACCCAACACGCCGGGAAAGGCAGTGGGGAACAACGTCAGGATCTTGGCTTTCCACACGCCAACCAGATCTGGCGTTGCCGTCATCAGCTCGCGCGGTTTGAGGGACGGGCGGATCGCCTTGCGGCCGTGGGATTTATTTAGGCTGTTGGTCATGGCGCATTCATAGGTAAGCGAGAACGGGAAGGAAAGGTGGGTAGATACGAGGCTCTGCCTCGCGCTCCGAGGTATTTAAGAAAAGAAGAAGCTCGGGTTGGATTTGCCTTCGGGTTAGAACAACCCGTCAGGCGGGTCGGCGATGATGCGACCCTGATCCAGGTCGACGGTTGGGACTGCAGCCAGAGTAAAGGGCAACAGCACGGTATTTTTCAACTCCGGCGCGTCGATTTCCAACAGATCGCCAGCGCCATGGTTCATCACCGATTTCACCCGGCCCAGGCTGGTGCCGCCGGTGTCGAACACCTCTAGCCCGGTCAGGTCGGCGTAATAGTATTCGTCATCGGGCAGGCTGGGCAGGGCGTCGCGGCGGGTGAACAGCCGCAGGCCCTTGTTCGCATCGGCCTGTTCCTTGGTGTCAATGCCGCCCAGGATGGCGACAAAGCCGTTGTTGACCACGCGGGTCAGCGTCACCGAATAGCTTTGGCTGCCATCCTCGGATAACAGTGGCGAGTAGCTCTCGATGTCCTCGGGGACGGCGCAAAAGCTTTTGAGGCGGACTTCGCCGCGGACTCCAAAAGAGCCGGCTAAGGCGCCGATGCAGATCAGATCACTCATTGTTTTCTCCCATGCATAACCCGGCCTGTACGGAGCCGCCTGCGATATGACAGCGTTGGGTGTGTTTCATGCGGTCAAAGCCAATGCCGGCGGCGAAGGCAAGTGTCAGCATCATCACTGTTCGGATGGGGCGTAGCAGCAGGCTCATCGGGTTTCAATCTTTAGCCTGTCTTGCCGGGTCTCCCAGCCTTTTTGTTCCAGCTCGGGGATCTCGGTGATCTCTTCCGGGTGGCCCAGACAGAAATAGCCGATCAGCGACCAGTCATCCGGCACCTTCAGGTCACGGTTCAACTGGTCGGGATCCAGAATGGACACCCAGCCCAGCCCCAGACCTTCGGCGCGAAGCGATAGCCAGAACAGGGTGATGGCGGTGACCACCGAATAGCGGCGCATTTCCGGCATGGTACCGGCGCCAAGCCCACGGCCCTTGGTGGTCGAGTCGTCACAGTAAATCGCCAGCTGCACAGGCGCATCCTGCATGCCGGTCAGTTTCAGTTGTGAATAGGTTTTGGCCTGTTCGCCAGAGTAACCGGCCAGTGCCTGTGCATTGGCGGCCTCAAAGTTCTTCAGAGCGGCGGCACGGGCCGCGTCGCTGTTGATGCGCAAGATGCGCCAGGGTTCGCTGAGCCCTACGGAGGGGGCCAAGCGGATGGCGTCAAGACAGCGCGTCAGCACTGTCTCGTCCACCGGAGTGTTGCGGAACCGGCGCACATCGCGCCGGAGCCGCATCAGCAGATCAAGCTGGCTGCGGAAATCCTCGGAAAACTCAGATCCCCGCAGCGCCATAACCTTATTCCGCGTCGGCGGTGTCAGCGGCCTTGGCTGCTTTTTCTTCAGCGCGCGCAACGGCTTTCTTGCCTGGAGTACCCTTTTTAGGGTTGCTGCGATCAGCTTTTTCGCGAACGCCAGCTGCTTCCAGCATACGGGCGACACGGTCAGTTGGCTGAGCGCCCTGGCTGATCCAGTACTGAACGCGCTCGATGTCCATTTTCACGCGCTCTTCGCTGTCTTTCGGCAGCAG
>MAAC01015563.1_pt1 | contig 35824 bp, 31 predicted proteins | sample 1115981 | NCBI WGS metagenome assembly MAAC01 (sample SAMN04961126, study PRJNA320927) | seawater metagenome | isolation source: sample BD02T64 sea water enriched with oil for 64 days | place: USA:Gulf of Mexico | collected 2013-07-27 | reverse complement strand
CGGTATACAATTTTAAAACACTCGGAGTATTTTGGCTCAGCACCGCTGCGGTCCGATTTCGCCAAAATGGTGGTTTTAAAATTGCACCGCAACCAAATCATACACAAAACCGTTGGCAATAATTAACCAAAAACGGCACAGAATTTGATTAAATAATCAGAACAAAATTTAAAAAAATAGAATGAAAAAAGTATTTTTATTAGTGACATTAATTTCAATAGGTAATTTATTTTCGCAAGAAAGTAAACTTCAAAAACAATTTAAAACAGATTTTAACTTTTTAGGAATTGGTTTATCATATGAAATTCCTTTATCTGAAAAATGGACTGTAGATTTAAGTTCTGGAGTTGGAGGTGGTTATAGAATAGGAAATGGTTTTGCTGCTGAATGGGTTATAAATTCATCTCTTGCAGCTTACTTGAAATCTGAATTTAAATATTATTATAATAGAGAAAAGAGAGAGAGAAAAGGAAAAAATAATCTTAATAATTCTGGAAATTTTATTGCCTTTCAAACGAAATATAATACGAAAAGGTTTTCATTAAGTAAAACTGAATTACCATTAGAAAGTGCTTTATTAAACGAAATACATTGGGGAATACAACGTTCACTTGGTGGAAATTGGTTGTTTAATTTTCACGCTGGTCTTGGTTATGCAAGAGATTTAGATTTTTCAAATGGTAGTGTTTATCCAGCACTTGGAATTAAATTCTCTTATAAATTATTCTAATAAGACAAAATAGTATTTAGAAAACTGGAATAAGCAACAAAATGAATATGAATAGAAAGCAACTATTGCCAACAACGTGCATAATTCATTGCTTAATAAGTTTTTCCTTCGGAAAAACCTCGCGGACTTCAAAGGCTTGTAATTGTTTACTATTTATTCGCTAAATTCACGCAAACAAATCATGCACAAACACGTTAGCAAACATTTAGAAACTCATAGTGTACATAATAAATAACATCATGTTAATAATTTCTATTTTTGGTTTAACTCTAAGAATTAAAATCTAATTAAATAAGTGGAGATCAACTATAACATAATAAGTAAGTGGAGATCAACTATAACATAATAAGTTTAATTGATATATTAGGTTTAGTTCAAGGTGTATTTCTAGGGTTGATCTTAGTAGTTGAAAGTAAGCGAATTAAACCTAAGTTATTTTTAGGTTTATTTCTATTAGCTTATAGTGCAGAACTCTTAAATTCTATTCTTGGAGATTTAAATATTCTTGAATTTAAACCCTCATTATTATATCTACCATTAGATTTTAGATATTTAACAATTCCGTTATTTTATCTATACATTAAAAGGATTTTTAATAGTCCACTAACTAAAAAGAAAAATTTACTTATTCTATTACCAGGAATAATAGAGTTTCTATTTTTTGCAATACTTTTTGTTTTAAACTTAGATACAAAATTGAGAATACATAATTCTGAAAAATTTTCTGATGGAATATTTTTATTTGCGATTTTATCATATCCATATTCAATATACTACGCAATTTTGACCATTAAATTCATTAACAAACAAAAGAAGAATGTTGAAGATTATTATTCAAATACGGAAGGAAAATTGCTTACTTGGGCTAAGGGTGTTATGGTTTTCTTACTTTTCTTTATACTTATAATAATATCTACAATTTTTGTAGAAGGAAAGTTTTATACAGACTATATGTATCCAGTTATCTCATCAGTCAACGTGATTTTTATTTTCTGGATAGGGATTTCCGGTTTAAGACAACCTAAACTTTTTGTTTCAAAAAATTCAATTACTAAAAAAGAAAATATAGAAAGTAGCTTTAATGAAAATTCTAAGAATAAATCAATCATTAACAAGACGTACTATAAAAAACTAATTGAATTAATGGTTGGCGAAAAAATGTTTTTAGAACCCAACTTATCTTTGGCTGACGTATCCATAAAGCTTAAAATACCACAACGAAACCTATCTGAACTCATTAGAGAGGAATCAGATAAAAACTTCAATCAATTTGTAAGCAAAAAAATTATTGTTAGATGCTTCAAATAACCATTTAAACATGCTAGGAATAGCTTTTGACTCAGGATTTAGTTCAAAAGCAACTTTTTATAGTGTTTTTAAAAAGCACACTTCTCAAACACCTACGCTATTCAAAAACAGCTACTTAGCCTAATACTATACAAGTCTAATATTCTGTAATAAGTCCAGAAAACCGTTTTCTAGACTTGCTCTTCTTTTTTTAAGACTCTTATTGTTAATGGTGACCTCATCTTTGCATCAATAAATCAAGAGTTATGAAAACTAATAATTTGATGTTGATAGTTATAAGCTTAGCTTGGGTTCTTTTTATAGCATGGGAGTTATTTGTAACAGAGTGGAGTTATCTTAAAGATGAAAATATTTTTAGAGTAGATCTACTCATTATTTTTCCGCTTCTACAAATCATTACAATTTATACATTGATAAAAATATTTAGAAAAACCAAAACAACAGATTGAATTTAATTCTTCAAAAAAACGAAGAAACGTTCATCTTTAATTACAAAAAAAAATAATTAAAATTAAATAAAAATGAAAACTATAAATTTTTTCAAAACAGTAATTTGCTTATTAGCTTTAACCTTAACATTTAGTTGTTCCAGCGATGATAGTTCTATGGAGCCAATAGATACTAGATCTTTTATTACTGATAGTAATGTTGATTATTTTATTAACAGAGATGGAACTACAGACATTATCGTTACTGGCGAATATGTGGATCCAGATTCTCCAAACTTTGGTGGTGATGTAGTAAACAGAGGGTTCGTTTACGGAACGACATCTATTCCTGTCGTTAATAGTAATAATACAGAAAGTGCATTAGGCTCTAACCCTGTAAATGCAACATTTAGAAACTTAGACGCAGGACAAACCATTTATATTAGAGGCTTTTTTGAAATGAGTGATGGTACTTATTTCTATGGAAACGAAATTCAAGTAAGTACAGCTATAGATGCTAGTAGTACACGTTCTATTGCCATGACAATCAGACCGGATTTGTTCTTTCAAAATTCTGATGGAATTACACCTGAATTAGAAGTTACTGCCATAGAAAAAGAATCTCCAGTAGAAATTGGTTTCGAATACAGTTTAAATAGTGATTTTTCTAATAGTTCTATAACTTTAGATCCAGATATGCAAGGAAATATTTTCTTAACAATATATTCTGAGTTTGTTACTGGTTTAACGTCTAATACCCTTTATTACTTTAGACCTTATGCAAAATACGCAGATGGTACTAAAACAAATGGTGGAAATAGTACAGCTACTTTCACTACAAACTAAATAGAATAAAACGTTTGCTAACAACGTATATAAAAAATAGTTAAGTAAGCACAAATCATAATGGTTTGTGCTTTTTTAATATCTTTATACCCAGAGAAAAGCATAAAATATCAAGACGCTACTTTTCATATACAAGACCGTTGGCAAACATTAGAAAAAAACATGAAAGACCCCTTAAATAAAATTAGACGAATAGTAACAGGTCATTCCGATAATGGAAAATCAATAATCGTTAGTGACTCATTCATTGACGGAATTAGTCTTGGCGGAGGGAAAAATTTTATACAAATATGGGGAAATGACTCAATACCTTCACATCCTGATAATGGTTCAATGGACAAAAAAATAGATTGGTTTCCAAAAGTAGGAGGCCATAGATTTTTTGTATGGGTTGTCCCTGCAAAATCGAATAAGTCTGACCAAAATAAACCAAAAGAAGAAATAGAAAAATTACTACCTGGATTCATGCAGCATTTTGAACCAAACAACCCAGGTATGCATACTACCGATTCTGTCGACTGTACTTATTTGATATCAGGTTCTATAATTCTTGAACTTGACGATAATGAAGAAATTAAACTAAATCAGGGTGATTCGATTGTTCAGAACGGAACAAGACATAGATGGCACAATAGAGGGGGAATTCCTGCTGTATTAATAACCACTTGTATTGGGGCAGAAAGAATAAAGGAATAACGTTTGCCAACACCGTGCATAATTAATTGCTTAAAAAGTTTTTCCTTCGGAAAAACCTCGTGGACATCAAAGGCTTGTAATTGTTAAGTCTTTTTTCGCTAAATTCACGCAAGCAAATCATGCACAAACACGTTGCTAGTACTAGATGAACTCTCTCAAACCCAAAAGCCCGAATTTAAAACTACTTATTTTTTCCAAACAAGCACTGAACAAATTGCTCTGAATCACACAAAAAAAAAAGAAACCTTTCACATTTTTTTCTTAATTTACAACTAACAAATCAATAAAATTACAAATGAATTCTTACTCTATAAGTGAAATTAACAACATCTTAAAAGGCGAATTAATAGGCAATACCAGCCAAAAAATTGAAGGGCCTGAGGAAATACAAAAAGCAAATAGCAATCAAATCACCTTCATTGGAAGCAATAAATATTTGAAGTTTTGGGAAGATTCAAAAGCCTGTGCTGCGCTGATAAATAATAATATAAGTATTAACCCCGGCGACAATCGTGCTTTTATTAAAGTGAAAAATGTCGATTTAGCAATGGCAAAAATATTGGAGCTTTTTAATCCACCAGCACCAGTGTTTGATACAGATATACATCCAACTGCCGTGATACATGAAACGGCAAAAATTGGTGATGGCTGTAAGATCGGTTCAAATTGTTACGTAGGTAAAGATGTTGAATTAGGAAGCGGAGTAATTTTATACCCAAATGTTTGTGTGTTTGATGAGACCATTATTGGTGATAACACCATTGTTTGGTCTGGGACTATTATACGTGAACGCTGTATTATTGGTAGCCATTGCATTTTTCATACTAATGTAAGTATTGGAGCTGATGGATTTGGATATAGACCAAGTGACAACGGACAACAACTGGTTAAGATACCACAGATAGGTAATGTTATAATTGGGCATTATGTTGAAATCGGAGCCAATTCGTGTGTTGATAGAGCAAAATTTAGCTCCACTATTATTGGTGATGGTTGTAAAATTGACAACCTAGTACAAATAGCTCATAACAGTATTATGGGACGTTCTTGTATTATGGCAGGACATAGCGGACTTGCAGGTTCTGTTACCTTAGGTGATGGGGTAATTATTGGCGGAAGTGCCTCTATTAAAGACCATACAACCATACATTCTGGAGCTACCATTGGCGCTGGCTCTGGGGTTATAAGTGATGTGGAAGCAGGAAAATCTGTTTTAGGTTACCCAGCACAAGATGCTAGAGATATGTTAAAACAATGGGTATCTGTAAGAAGATTTGTGAAAAATCAATAGCTAGACTTTGTTCGAAAATTATAGTTCAAAATGTTAAAAGAATTCGACAAGAAGAAGGTCTGACTCAAGTTGATTTAATCGAGAAAATAGAAGTACAAATAGACACGACGAATATTTCGAGAATTGAAAAAGGGAGAACAAATGCTACTATTCATATTTTGTTTAGAATTAGTCAAGCTTTAGACGTTCCTTTGTATGAAATTTGTAAACTGAATAAAAATACAATTTGCCAAAAGGTGGGAATATAAAAACCACTAAATTATTAATACTGACAATCGTTATGGTGCTAAACATTGTATTTACGCAAGATGAACAAGTACTTAATTAATATTTAATGATCAAAATAAACAAGGTAAAGACAACAAAACTATCAATGCTAGACGGTATTGAGCTTAAGTCTGCTATGTTTATTGATAAAAACTTTCCTTCTCATTTTCATCAATCTTGGAGTCTGGCTTATATAGAGTATGGGAGCGAAAACATTGCATTTAACAATCCAGGTTTTTTGGTCAGTAAGAATGCAATACAATTAATTCCCCCGTATTCAATTCATAAAAACTGGAGCAATAAAAACAATGCTTGGGCCTATAAGGCACTTTACATAAGTGATGACGTAATCAAAAATATTGCAATAAAAATAAATGCTGATTACTCTTACTTGGCAAGCTTACCTTATTTTATCTCATATTCTAACACTGAGTTTGATATAAACGAAGTATCAATTTTTAAAATCATTGAAAATCTTTTTTTGGATACTTTAAATGATGGTAAACAATCGTATTTTAATAAATATACTACCGAACCTTTTGACGATATTCTAAATTACCTGTCTCTAAATTATAACCAATCAATCACTTTAGAAACGCTACAAAAAAAGTTTAAAGTGAATAAATTTAAACTACAAAAAAACTTTAAAAAGAACATTGGTTTAACACCTTTAGAATATCTCACTACCATTAGAATAGAAAACTCAAAAAAGCTTTTTTATGCGGATGCTCCTTTGGTAGAAATTGCGCTTGAATCGGGGTTTTATGACCAAAGTCATTTTACGCATAGCTTCAAAAAATACGTTGGTGTAACTCCCGGTAATTATAAAAAGAACAGCAAGATTTTACAAGACTTGTAGTTCTCTCAACATGTATGTTTGTCTTCTTAAGACATAAACATCAATATAATAATGAGAAATTACAACTTTATAGTTGCTCTACTTGTACTTACCGTTTCTTTAAACGCTTGTACTACTAAAAAACAGGGATCAAAAAACAGCAATTCGCCAACAATAGAAAACCCTTATTTTGGACAAGAAACACCGGGCCTGACTCCTAAATTGTTTGCACCTGGAGTTATTTCACTCAATGGAAGAAACGAATATGGTATTTCATTTTTTTCTGATTTAGACGAAGTATATTATTCAGGGAATAAAAAATACTACTAATGAGAAATAGCATAATAAAAATACAATTACTGGCCGTATTAGCAATTTTTCTTTGGTCTTGTAAGGGAAAAACGGATACAATTGTTTATTCATCAAAAAAATCAAAACAACGAGCAATTCACCTGAGTGATTCTGAAGGTATTTCTAAAGAAAATTTCACGAGTTATACTGAGGACGATGGCTACCCTGTTGGCTCTCCAGATAGAAAAAGAATTGCATTTTATGGAAAGTATGATAAAAATAAAACATGGTCCATTCATACCATGAATATTGATGGCAGTAATATAAAACGATTGACTCACAATAAAGGAAAATGGGATAGTTCGCCCACCTGGTCACCCGACGGTAAAAAAATTGCTTTTGGAAGAGAATACCTAGGTTCTGAAAAAAATTGGGTAGAAGAAATTTGGATTATGAACTCAGATGGAAGTGAAAAACATCAAATCAAACAACTTGAGGGAGGAGGCCCTTGTTTTATGAAAGATGGTAGATTACTCTTCCATTCCAAAACAGAAACCAGTGAAATTTGTATCGCAAATATTGATGGTAGTAATATCATCACCCTAACAAAAAATAATGCCGAGGATTGGTACCCAGATATTTCGTCTGATGGAAAACAAATAGCTTTTATGTCTGATAGAGATGGCAATCGAGAAATTTACACTATGAATTTGGATGGCTCCAATCAAAAACGTTTAACATTCAATGAAGTTGACGACTGGAATCCATCTTGGTCTCCTAATGGCTCTTCTCTTATTTTTACCTCAGAAAACGAAAATGATTTTTTTGACATCTATAAAATTAACAAAGACGCTTCTTCACTAAAAAAAATTATTGAGAATGCTTCACAGGCCACATGGCTAAAATAGAAATGATGATGTGGTGGATAAAAATTATAAACAATCTAAGCTTGAAATAAAACCAGCTACAAATTCTTGTGTAATTAATTGTTAGTACAAGCTTACCTACGAAAACCCTACCTTCGACACAGCCCTGGTACCAACGGATTTTCTATTAGGTTTGTAGTTACGCAAATAATTTATCGAATTAGAAAAAATAAATTTTATAAATACGTACAACGTTCCCTTTCGAAAACCTCACTGCATAAGAGAGGTTTTTTAGATTCATTAAGATCTAAGAGTATATGGTTTTTCTTAAACAAATACGTTAAGCATTGTTTTATTATTCACCTATCTAATAAAAATCAGGTTTAAAAAACTCATAAGTTGCTTAATTCAATAAAACTGCATGTTTCTTAAACATAAAACCCCTAAATTTAATGCCGAATAATTGCGGGTTTACCAATTCCTTATATTCCCTCCTAAGCCCTTTGTTTACTAAAGTAAAAACTTGAAACATCCTCAGAATAATGTCAAAACTATTTGAATTTAGAGAGAAATTAAACTTAACTCAGGAAGAGTTGTCAAAAAAATCAGGGATCTCAGTAAGAACGATTCAACGTATAGAGGCCGGCACAAACCCAAAAGGACACACGCTTAAAGCATTAGCAAAGGCTTTGGAAATAGAAGAAAATAAGTTTCTTAAAATAGAGAACAAAATAGAAGGGATTAATTATACTTTACTCAAGCTCATTAACCTGTCTTCCTTACTTTTTGTTTTCCTTCCTCCAGTAAATATTTTGCTTCCTCTTATTATAATGTTTGCAAAAAAACAATTTACCCCATTAACAAAACAACTCGTAACCCTCCAAATCTTATGGACAATTTTAATGATAGTCGTTTTTTTAATTGGTTCTATTTTGAATAGTTGGCTTTCTATAGAAGGGGATATCATTCTAATACTGCTAATACTATTAGCACTGGGTAATGTATTTATGATCCTCAGAAATACAGCAGAGATTGATAAAAAAAAGAAACTGTATATCTACTTAAATTTCAGCATTATATAAGTATCCCTAATATTGACAGGTTCTTGTCGGGTTATTGGCGGTCATTTTTTGATTCAATTTTTCATTAGCTATAGATATTTGCAACTCAAACTATTTATAATTATGAATCAAAAACTTCACCTTTTAGCTACATTTTTCTTACTTATTTTAACAAACCATGTCTATGGTCAATTAAGTGAAAAGCAAACCAAAAAAATAGACAGCCTGTTTATTGGGTGGAACATACCTAATCACCCTGGAGGTTCTATTGCTGTGCTACAAAACGGCAAAACAGTTTTCTCAAAAGCGTATGGCTTGGCTAGTTTAGAATATTTAACCCCAAATTCTACTGAAACCCTTTTCAATATTGGTTCTAATTCCAAGCAATTTACAGCCATGGCAATTGTTTTACTCAATGAGCGTAATAAATTATCTTTTGATGACGATATAAGAAGATATATCCCTGAATTCCCAATTTTCGGGAATATTATTACTATTCGACATTTATTGCACCACACTAGTGGATTAAGAGATGTTCATGGACTTCTTGGACTAGCAGGTTGGAGAAATGATGATGCAATATCAAATGACGATCTTACTAGAGTTATTATAAAACAAAACAGCCTCAATTTTAATCCAGGTGAAGAGGTTTTGTATTGTAATACAGGCTATATGCTTTTGGTAAACATCATTGAGAAAATAACTGGAGAAAAATTTAAGTATTGGTTGAAAGAAAATATTTTCGACAAGCTAGACATGAATCATACTTATGTTGAAGATCAATATGATCGTGTGGTTCCAAACAATGCCACCTCATATGGAGGTAATTCTAATTTTAATAGAAAAATAGCATATTGGAACTATGTTGGTTCTGGAAACATGCACTCAACAACTGGCGATTTATTAAAATGGTTGCAAAACTTTAGTAGTCCACAAAAAAACTGGGAATCAGCATTTGCTACACTTTTAACAATGAATCCACTCAATAATGGAACACCAACTATTTTTGGGTTTGGAGTGCGAATAGAAAAGCATCTTGGAAAAAAAATAATACAACATGGAGGAGCCATTGGTGGATTTAGGTCAATTATTCGCTCCTACCCAGAAGACAACCTCAACATCGTTGTGCTTAGCAATTTTACAGGGAGCAATATTATGTCAAAAACCAATAAGCTTGCTGAAATAATGTATCCAATACAAGAAAAAATTACGCCACAAAAACAGGTGAAATTAACCGAAAAACCAAAAAAAACCATCAAGCTATCAACTAAAAAATTAGCCAATTTTGAAGGAATTTATTGGAATACTAAAGAAAAGTATGGTCGTAAAATTTATGTAAAGAACGATACCTTGAGGTATTCAAGATCAGACACAAGCGAGAGTCCTTTAGTACCTTTAAAAAAGAACAAATTCGACATGTTACATGTTGGAATTGATGTTACTGTTGAATTTGTACATAAAGGAAACCATAAAAAAATGGTTGTATTTGTTGAAGGTGAATTGCCTATCGTTTTTGATTTACATATACCCATAAAAAAACCTATAATCAAAGAATTGGAAGAATATTCAGGAAAATATTATAGCTCAGAAATTGAAACTTGGTATACACTATCTATTGAAGGAACGGATATTTACATACACCACATACGACATGGAAAAATTAAATTGAAAAGAGTGTATCAAGACATTTTAGAGGGTGAGTGGCCAATTAATATGGTTGAGATAAAAAGAAATGGCAACGGTATTATACAGGGTCTACAGATAACAAATGGTCGGGTAAGAAATTTATGGTTTAAGAAAATATGATTGTATCGATTTACATTTCTATGTCTATCATTTAAAAGAGTTTTTTCAAATCAATTTTAGAAAAAAATTAATTAAATCTGTAATATTTTACAAAATTAATTGTCTAATAGGTGAATCAAAACTAAAACATGAAAACACCCCTTAAATTATGCGTTGTATTACTAGTACTTGTAAGCTGCGCCAACAACCAAAAAAAAGTCACAATATCAGATGTACAAACAAAGAATAACTATGCGGTTATTGTTAAGTTAGGTCTAGAAAATGACCGAATTTCTTCCGATTGGAAAAAAGCATTAACCAATCGGTTAAGTAAAGAAAACTTAGACTCGATATCAACAATAAAAAAGCCATTAACTCTAGCCGAAAATAATTGGTATCAACTGATTAAAAGTAGAGCAGATCAATGGATTTCGTTTAGAGACTCTTTACAAGTACCTTTTAGTGGTATAAAGGTGAATGACACTACCTACGTTTTACTTGGAAACCAAGGAGGAGATGATGCGTTTAGCTATGAGCACCAAACGGTTTGTTTTGATTTAACTGCTTTGCATAGAGCTTATGGTTCTGCCAATAAAGCAGTAAACACAAATAGAATTGATAGAATATTTTCACATGAATACACCCATTTATTGTCAAAAGAATGGGTTAAAAAAAACAATCTAAAACTCAAAACCTATAAAGACCGTATCTTATGGGAATGTATGTACGAAGGGGTTGGAATGTACCGATCTATGTCTGCTAAATGGTTTCCTAAAGGGGATTCATTATCAGAAATTTCGGCTAAAACATTTGAAACCTTATATCCTATTTTCACAGAACGACTTACAACAATTGAATCTTCAGAAAATCTGTCTGAAGAGGATAAAATAAGACTTCATAAAAACCTTTCACGCGGTTCCATGAAGAAAAAATGGGGTGCATTAACTGTAGCCGTTTGGTTAGCAATGGAGGCTGATGGCAATGATAAAAATCTTATTCCCTGGATAAATATGGGGCCAGATGCACTGATTCCATTGGCAAAAAAACACTTAACTGGTGTAGACAAAATAAAATTCGAAAAAACTTTTATCGGAACTCCAGTTACTAGTAAACCTGAAAAATAAAACAACTTCCAATAACTAAATCTATTTCTATTAATACTAAGAAGATTTGGAGGTAGAAAATTTATTCAAATTTTAACAAAATGCACGCAACCTTTTTAAGATAATACCGTCTACAAATAAAACCCCTTTATGAAAAATATAATTTCTCAACTGATTTTTATTGTATGCATATCTTTAACGCTAAATTCTTGTACTACTAATGATATTGAATTGCCTATTGATGGACCAAATATCCCCTCAGATGAGGTTATTACAATTCCGGTAGTAATCCATGTAATAAACTATAGCCCAGATCCATTTGTAATTAGTGATGAAAAAATTCATTCTCAAATTGATGTATTAAATAAAGATTTTCGGAAATTAAATCCAGATCACTTAAACACTCCAGATGAGTTTAAACATTTTGTGGCAGATATAGGTATTGAATTTCGCTTGGCAACTGTAGATCCTAACGGAAATCCTACAACAGGAATTATTAGAAGCGAAAGCACCTTAATTGCAGGGTCTGGTCAAGATCATGGAGAAGCTATTGAGGAACGGAAATTGTATTTCACTGATCAAGGAGGACAAGATGCTTGGCCAAGTGATAGGTATTTAAATATTTGGATTGCAGACTCTTCTAATCATTCGGGGGATTTAGGCCTACCGGGGTATGCCAATCCTCCTGGATCGGACCCTAGAATTGACGGTGTAGTGATGGACCCAAGGGTATTTGGAACTTTAGAACCATTAGTAGCATATAATAATTTGGGAAGAACTGCTACGCACGAAATTGGGCATTGGCTAAACCTGATACATATTTTTGCTGGTCAGAAAAATTGCGAATCATCAGACCAAGTAGACGACACACCTACACAATATGAGTCCTATTCTGGCCGTCCAACACACCCTCGATCTTCTTGCGGAAGCAACGATATGTTTATGAACTTTATGGACTACGTAGCTGACGATGCAATGATCATGTTTACCAAAGGGCAAAAAGAAAGAATGCGTGCACTTTTTAATGAAGGTGGTGAACGAAGAGCATTGTACCTAAATTTAAAAGCAAATTAAACCAAATAAGTAGATGGCATAAATGAACATAAAATTTTCTCAAATAGAAATTTCCGAAAAGAAAATAGTTCTAGACTTATTTAAAAAAGCAGCTTTAAAAATTGCAAAAATGAATATTGATCATTGGCAATATTGGAAAAACCCTCCTTTAGAAAAAATTGAATGGGTAGAAGAAGGCATAAGGAATAAGGAGTTTTATTTTATAAAAAGTACTGATAATACAACTATCGGAATGGTTCGAATTTTGAAGAAAGATATATTGTACTGGGGTGAACAAAAAGAAAAAGCTCTTTATATTCATTCTTTGGTTGTTAAAGATTCCGATGGAAATAAAGGCATAGGACAAGTAATACTTAAACAGATTGAAAGTGATGCAAAAAATAACGGCTACAAATATATAAGACTTGATGCCGATTCTAAAAACCCAAAACTTTGCTATTATTATGAAAAACAAAGATTTGAAAAAGTTGGAGTAAAAAAATTACCTCTTTCAATAAACAACCTATATCAAAAGGAGTTAAAATAAAAGATTACTGCCAACACAGTATATAATTAATCGCAGCGGAATTTCTAAAACGGAAAAAACACATAAATCATTTTTTCTCTTTTATCAGGTATAAATATACTGGGTAATGATCACTATATCCACCAATATAATTTCCATATGAGAAACTACGAAACGGATAGCCTTTATAGCGTCCTTTTTTGGTAATTAGAAAGGGTTTGTTAAAAATTTTTGCAGAGAATAATTTATAACTTGAAAAGTTGCTTTTCGATATATTTACTAAACAAGAACTCACTAATATTTGATCAAACAAGTTTATATTATCTCTATACCCTAATGTATTATAGCCTTGCTTATGAAGTCTTTCATAGGGGTTAAAAATATCACTTTTTGTTAAATTTTCTTTTTTCCCTTTCGATTTTAATATTTTTTTAAAGCTATAGTTTGTTGGGCTGTCATTAAAATCTCCAAGCAATAGAATTTTTGCGTCACTATCTTTATCTCTAATTTTTTGAATGATTTTTGTGTTCTGATATGCAGCCTTTTCTCGCAAAGGCCTGCTTTTTGCTTCTCCTCCTCTTCTAGACGGCCAATGGTTGACAACCATATGAATCAACTCATCATCTAAATAACCAGAAACTAAGAGTTGATCTCTTGTGAAAATTTTTTTTCCGTTTTTATAAATATTAGGATTAAATGCTTCGTGGTAAATTGGTTTGAAATACTTTTCTTGATATAACAAAGCCACATCAATACCTCGTAAGCTAGGTGAATCGTAATGTATAATTTGATATTTTTTATCTTTTAAATACTTAGAATTGACCAAATCTTCCAACACTTTTTTGTTCTCTATTTCGCAAACTCCAATAATTGCAGGACTTGTTTTTGCTTTCTCCACTCCAATTTGAGAAATAACATAGCTTAACTTATCAATCTTATCCCAATACACTTTAGAAATATTTCCTTTCAATTTCATGATCGGACTCGCTTCATCATTTATGCCTGGGTTGTTAATTGTGTCAAATAGGTTTTCTAAATTGTAAAAAGCAACGGTTCTTATGAGGTACTCTTTCTTTTTATTTTGAGAATACCCAGTCATTAACAACCCAATACAGCAACTCAATAACAACAACTTTTTCATAGCGGTATTTTTCTTTTCACAAAGCTACACAAAACACCATAAACACCTGACAATCTTCTTGTTAAAATATTTTAAGTACCTTTAAGTAAAATTGCTACTTATGAAAAGATCCATCCTAATGGTGTTCTTTGCATTTCTCTGCTATGGGGTTACTGCTCAGAATATTGTTAAAGGAGTCGTTGTAGACTCCAATTCCGAAAAACCAATTGAACACGTAGAAGTCAGCTTAAACTCAAAATTAATTGTTATAAAAACGACTGTTAATGGTGTATTTATTATAAAAAATAACACGAATGGAATGTATATTCTTGAATTAAAGCTTCTAGGGTATGAAACACAAAAAATCTCAATTCAATTTACAGGAAAGACCATTGATTTAGGGACTATTACGTTCTATAAAAAGAGTACAGAACAAATAGATTTAAGCATTATTACTTTAAGCGAAGACGAGTTAAATGATGACATGGCAACATCCGATAATATTTCTGGCCTATTACAAGCTTCTAGAGACATTTATTTAAGAACAGCTGCATATGAATTTAGTGCATCGTTTTTTAGAGTCAAAGGGCTAGGATCTGAAAACGGGTCTATATTAATTAACGGAATCGAATTCAACAAAATTTATAACGGGAGACCTCAATGGAGTAATTGGGGAGGTCTTAATGATGTAACAAATAACCAAGAATTCAACGCTGGTTTATCGCCTTCGGCCTACACTTTTGGAAAACTGTTAGGGGTAACAAATATACAAAGTAGGCCAACGGAAACTAGAGTAGGAACTAAGATTTCGTACGCCTCATCAAATAGAAGTTACAATCATAGAATCATGATTACACATGCTTCGGGTATATTAAAAAATGATTGGGCTTTTACCGTTTCTGGAAGTAGAAGAACGGCAAATGAAGGCTATTCTGACGGGACATTTTATGATGCGAGTTCATTTTTTGCAAGTGTAGAAAAAAGATTAAATAAAAACAACAGTCTAAATTTATCTACAATTATATCCCTTAATAAAAGAGGAAAATCTTCTGCAAACACACAAGAGGCTTTTGATTTAAAAGGTACACGATACAACTCATATTGGGGGTTTCAGAATGATAAAATTAGGAACTCAAGAATTAAAGAAATTGTTGAACCAATAGTACTACTAAATCATTATTGGAAGCTCAACTCAAAGTCAACTTTACAAACCAATATTGCATATCAATTTGGTAAAATCAGTAATTCGAGAATAGATTATAATGGTAGTAAAATTGATGGTTCAATCAATAGCATTCCAACAATTGTTAGATTGGGTGGCTCAAATCCCGATCCAAGTTATTATCAAAAATTACCAAGTTATGGACTGAAACAAAACTATCCGAATATATACAGAATGGAAAAAACATTTCTTGAGAACGGACAATTAGATTGGAAACAACTGTATCTAGCAAATCAAAATCCATTTAATAACAACAACGCTACTTATGTTATATATGAAGATCGGAATGATGACAAACTGTTCATTATAAACAGCATTTTTGAAACAGAAATCACAGATCACATTTTACTCAATGCTTCAATTCAATTAAAACAGTTACATTCAGAAAACTATGCCAAAATATTAGACCTCTTAGGAGGAAAAGGGTTTTTAGATATTGATAATTTTGCTGAGAATATTGATAGAAAACAAAATGACTTTTTACATCCTAATCGAATCGTTTCTAAAGCAAATCGTTTTAAATACAACTATACTTTAGAAGCGAAAATTTCAAATGGTTTTATTCAAGCTCAATTTAATTATAATAAAATTGACGCATTTATAGCAGGTAGTATCTCTTCTACTTCCTACCTCAGAATTGGACACTATCACAACGGGAAATTTAGGAATCAGAAAGAATCACTTGGGAAATCTGAGCAGTTAATATTTATTGATTTCGGGTTCAAAGCAGGATTTACTTCTAAAATTACAGGTAGGCATTTAGTGCATCTAAATGCTGCTTATATAACCAAGGCTCCAACGCTACAAAACTCTTTTTCTAATGTTAGAATTAGTAATTCGGCCGTAGAAAACTTGACTTCTGAAAAAATTGTGAGTACTGATCTTAGTTATATTTTTCGCTCTCCTATAGTTCAAGGAAAAATTTCGGGGTACTTTACAAAAAGTAAAGATCTTACAGAAGTATCTTTTTACTATGCTGACGGTATTGGAGGAAGTGATTCAGAAAACACCGCTTTTGTTCAAGAAATTTTAACAGGGGTTGATAAAAAATATTTCGGGATAGAAATTGGTATTGAAGCACATATTACACCGACATTAAAATTGAAAGGAGCCGCAAATATTGGCCAATATACCTTTGATAACAACCCAAATTTAGCATTAAATTCAGAATCAGAAGACTTTCGATTTAAAAGCAGGACTTCACATTTAAAAAATTACAAATTACCTGTTGGCCCACAAAAAGCATACTCTTTTGGATTTGAATATCGTGCTCCAGAATATTGGTGGCTTGGAGTAACTATAAACTTTTTTAATGATATATATGTTGATATCAACCCATTACCTAGAACCAGTAATTTCTCTGATGATGGCGGAATTCCATTCAATGATTATGATCCAAAACTTGCTAAAAAACTATTAGAACAAGAACAATTTAAAAATTACTCAACAGTAAATTTTGTGGGTGGCAAGACTTGGAAAATTGCTCATTATTACATTGGCTTTTTCGCTAGCATCAACAATCTCTTAAATACCCAGTATAAAACAGGTGGATTTGAACAAGGAAGAAACGCCAACTTTAGAGAGTTACGTGATGACAAAGCGCTAGAAAAGCCTGTTTTTGGTAATAAATTTTGGTATGGAAGAGGCACAACGTACTTTTTAAATTTAACTATTAGAATCTAACAAAACAAAAAATACTATGAAAAATAAAGCTAAAAAAACACTGTTATTATTGGCACTATTGTTCACTTTTTCTTGTGTTCCAGATGGTGCTTTTGAAATACCTGACACTTCTACTACAGAACCTAACATTGAAGTGAACTCATCAATATCAAAAATAAAAACCGCACTACAGCAAGAATTTAATTCGAACAATAAAGTGATTTACACCTTTCCAATTCATGAAAATAACCCAACATATATTGAAGGTTTTGTAATTTCTTCCGATGCTGCAGGAAACTTCTATAAAAAAATAATTCTTCAAGACACCTCAGAAAACCCAACAGCAGGAATTGAGATACTCCTTAATAAACCTTCTTTAAATACAAGTTATGATATTGGCCGAAAACTATATATTAAATTGGATGGTTTATCGGTTTCATATGACGATGGAGCAAGCAGCATTGATCCAACAAGTTTAACCCCAGGGAAATATATTTTAGGTCTTTTAGATGGAAGTCGTGTCCAAAACATTCCATCAACAGCCATAAAAAGTCACCTCATCAGATCTTCTATTGTGGCAAAAATTAAACCAACAGTTGTGAACCTTTCATCTATTACCGAGGGACATATAAATACATTCATTCGTTTAGGACATGCTCAGTTTGAAAAAACACAATTACAAAAATCCTTTTCAGGGGAACCCAATGATGAGTTTGATGGTTTTCGATATCTATTTGATTGTGAAACAGAAAAAACAATTCGATTACAAACTAGTACATTCGCAAGTTTTAAATCGGTAATTATTCCAGGGGATAAAGGAAGTATTGATGCTGTTTTAACCAAAGATTACAGCTCAGAATTTTTGGTGGCTATTATAAACTCTCCTTCCAGTATTTCATTTAATATCACTGATAGATGTGATCCGATGTTTTTAGATTGTGGAATACTAACTGGTGGAAATGCTACCATTTTATTAAACGAAGATTTTGGAAATATTAAAAATAACTCGGCTTTATTAGCAGCAGGATGGAGCAATATTAACGCAAATGGAAATAGTGTTGTCTTTAAACCTAAATCATCTAAAGGAAATCGTTTTATGGAATTGTCGGCGTATAATAGCGGGGAAAACCCTTTAGAAGTTTGGCTAATTTCTCCAACAATAAATTTAGATGCATCTACAAACGAAAAACTTTCTTTTGAAACAAATACAGGGTATGATAATGGAAAAGTCATCACTGTCTATGTGTCTTCGAATTTTACGGATAATGTAAAGAATGCTAGTTGGATTCAGTTAGGTGCAACACTTTCTGAAGGCCCTAGTTCTGGTTACGGAAATAGTTTTACAAAGTCAGGAGTTGTAAATATTGCCTGCTTAACAGGTGATTTTCATGTTGCATTTAAATATGTTGGAGCTGATGGAGGTATAACTACAACGTTTCAAATTGATAATGTAAAAATAACTGGAGAGTAAAACAACAACCCGTTTCAATTGAAGCGGGTTTTATTAATTTAAGTTTCGTTTTTCTACAAAAAAACGTTTTAAAATTAAACTGCAATCGTTTTCTAAAACACCTTTTACAACCTTCGTTTTTGGGTGCAATTTGGTGTTTAAATTCACAAAACCTCTGTCTAGTTCAGAAGCACCATATACTATTTTCCCTATTTGCGTCCAATAACTGGCACCAGCACACATTTGGCAAGGCTCAAGCGTTACATATAGTGTACAGTTTTTTAAATATTTCCCTCCTAAATAATCGGCCGCTGCTGTAAAAGCTTGCATTTCTGCATGCGCAGTTACATCATTTAAGGTTTCTGTTAAATTATGAGCTCGAGAAATAATTTGATCTTTAAAAACGATAATTGCCCCAACAGGAACTTCTCCTTTATCAAAAGCAATATGTGCTTCGTCTAAGGCTTTCTTCATAAAATAAGTATCGTCAAAAGGGTTTATCATCTTTTAAATATTTTTTCAATAATACGAAAAGCAAATGAGTTCTAAAACTCGTACTTTTGTTGCATGATGGCAAAGTTATTAGATAATATACACAATCCACAAGATTTACGAAAATTAAATTCCAGTCAATTACCAGAATTGGCAAAAGATTTACGTGATTTTATCATTGATATTGTGGCCACAAAAGAAGGGCATTTGGGTGCAAGTTTAGGCGTTATTGAGTTAACCATTGCATTGCATTATTTATTTGACACACCAAATGATTTGTTGGTTTGGGATGTTGGACATCAAGCCTACGTTCATAAAATATTAACAGAGCGCAAAGGTGTTTTTCATACCAATAGAAGGTTGAATGGTATTTCTGGTTTTCCAAAACGTTCTGAAAGTGTTTATGATGCTTTTGGTGTTGGACATTCTTCTACTTCTATTTCTGCCGTTTTAGGAATGGCGATTGCTTCAAAATTAAAAGGAGAAACAGAAAAACAACATATTGCCGTTATTGGTGATGCATCTATTGCTAGCGGAATGGCATTTGAAGCACTAAATCATGCAGGTGTAACTGATGCTAATGTATTGGTTATTTTAAATGATAACGCCATTGGTATTGATCCGGCAGTAGGTGCTTTAAAAGAGTATCTAACAAAGGTGAAGAGTGACAAAAGACTGGCGGCTCAAAACAATATTATAAAGGCTTTAAATTTTAAGTATTCAGGCCCCATTGATGGTCATAATTTAGAGGAGTTACTTTCTGAATTAAGGCGATTAAAAAAAGTAAAAGGGCCAAAATTTCTACATATAACCACCACCAAAGGGAAAGGCTTACAACAAGCAGAGGAAGATCAAGTTAAATATCATGCACCGGGGAAATTTGATAGTAAAACTGGAGAGCTAATTCCGAAAGAGCCAAAAGTTGAGCCCATAAAATATCAAGATGTTTTTGGGAAAACATTGGTTGAATTGGCTTCTAAAAATAATAAAATTGTTGGAATAACTCCAGCAATGCTTACTGGTAGTTCTTTAAAATTTATGTTAGATAAATTCCCCAACAGAACTTTTGATGTTGGAATTGCAGAACAGCATGCTGTTACTTTAGCTGCTGGTATGGCAACGCAAGCATTGATTCCTTTTTGCAATATTTATTCTACTTTTTTACAACGTGCCTATGATCAGGTAATACACGATGTTGCTTTGCAAAACTTACCCGTAGTTTTTTGTTTAGACAGGGCAGGCTTGGTTGGTGAAGATGGCGCTACGCATCATGGCGTATACGATTTGGCCTATTTAAACTGTATTCCGAATCTACTCATTTTTGCACCTAGAAATGAAGTAGAGTTAAGAAACATTATGTACACTGCTCAATTAGGGTTGAAAAAACCAATTGCTATAAGATACCCTAGAGGTAAAGGGGTACTCATTGATTGGAAACAACAATTTTCTAAAATTGAAATTGGAACAGGTGTTTGCCTTAAAGAAGGAAAGACTATTGCTGTTTTATCCATTGGAAGTATTTCTAAAAATGTAACCAAAGCAATTGATTCTCAAAAGAAGCAAATTGCTCACTATGACATGCGTTTTTTACGGCCTTTAGATAAAAAATTACTGCATACAATATTTGCTACATATTCAAGAATAATTACTGTAGAAGACGGAACTATAAAAGGAGGGTTAGGGAGCAGTATTTTAGAGTTTGCATCAACCTACAACTACAAAAACGATGTTTCAATACTAGGAGTTCCTGATGAATTTATTCACCAAGGAACAGTTGATGAATTGCATAAAATTGCCAAGATAGATTCAGCATCAATTTTACAAGAGATAAAAAAACTTCAATAAAAAAAGGGCTGTTCATGAACAGCCCTTTTTTTATATCTAATAGCAACGTTATTTAATAATCACTTTACTCGTTGCTTTCTTATTATTAGAATCTATTAAATGTACAATATATACTCCCGATGTTAAGTTCACAGAAATTTGTTGTTTAGATTGTTCTGTGAAATCTAATTGTTTAGCATACACTTCTTTTCCATTAATGTTAAATAGTTGGAGTTTGGTTTTCCCTAGCGTATTTTTAGCAAAAATTGTAAAATTACCACTCGAAACTGTAGGGTACATTGCAAATACTTTAGTGTCTTTTACAACATCATCTATTGAAGCTACACCTGCAGAAAACTGGCCTGTAAACATTCCTCTTCCATAAGTAGATGCCAAAACTGTATTGTCTGCGGTTCTTAAACTAAAAGAAGTAACCTTCACATTTGACATTCCATTATAAGATTGACTCCAATTGGGAGCAGCATCTTTAAAATTACTGGTTCTCCAAACGCCTAATTGTGTACCAATAATTACTTCATCAGTATTTAAAGGGTTCATCATCGCTGCTTTTACAGAAATATCAGGGAAATCTCCTTCTTTACTTGACCAAGTTGTTCCTCCATTTTCTGTATACCAAATACTAACAACTCCGTAATTATGGAATGTAACCATAATTTCATTTTCATTGGTACCAAATGCAATTGATGAAATACTTCCTGAAAAATTTAAGTTATCTCCAATATTACTCCAAGTAGGTGTATCTGTATCTGCGTTTACAACCTTCAATAACTTACCTCCACTTGTTCCTAAAAATAATTTCGTTGAAGTAGTCGTAAAAGTTGAAACTTTCAATGCAGTCGTATGACTTGTTAACAACGGGTTTCCTAATCTTTTCTTAACAAGTGTTTGTCCAGATTTTATACCAGTATACCTAACAATACTATCAAAAGAATTGTCTTTTGCACTGGCATTTGCATATAATATATCTAAGTTATCATCTAAATCTTGTGGGTTTATAAAGCTTCCTGTGTCAGAATCATCATCTATGGTAACTCCAGTATTTATATTTGATAAATTTAATCTTGCTTTATTATTATATACATAAGACACAATAATGTATTCACCCTTTTTATCAACAAATGAATAAGATCCATCTCCTCCATAAACATCAGTCGTATTATTAACTCCAGCACTTGCGTTCTGAACAAACTGAGTACCATTATCTTGAGCACCTGCCAACAAGATATCATTAGCCGTACTCTGACCTATTTCACTATGATAAAATTGAGTTACATTATAATCTTTATTACGTGCTTCAATTGCTGTAGTGGTCGTTTCGGCAGCCGATAATGAATTTGCATAAAATACCCCACCATCATTTCCTATAATCGCTTTATTTCCATCGGTTGGATGAAAAGCCCAGCCTTGTTGATCTGCGTGTACTTTAGGAACCGTTAACAGGGCTAAATTATTATTATCAGACCATTTTGAAATTTGTTTCCAAGTAGTACCATTATCAATTGATCTAAATAAATCAATTCCTCCAACATACACTTTCGAGTCATCTGTTGGATCTACTTCAACCACTAGATCGTACCAAGCTTGTCCCCTGGTAAAATCATTAAAAGGAATTCCTGTATCAGCATCTGATGGAGTTGTAATATTTGTAGTGGCAACAAAACTATTTGAAGTAACTAAGATCTTCGGAGATCCAGTTATATGACACAAAACATATATTTTATCTTTATTGGTACTAGATACGGCCAATTCTGTTCTTCTTCCGTTGGTAATTGTATGAGCCACTGTAAAAGAAGCACCATCTGTTGATTTTAATATTGTTCCTCCACCATAACCATAAATATTACGTTCAGAACCTATCCAAATTGTATTATCCGCACCTATTTCAATATCATTCGGCTCGTACTGAGAACTATACGTAAATGATTCTCTTCCTGGTATTAAAGGTAACGTAACCTTAGTCCAACTTACCCCTTCATTAATAGTCTTATATAGTCCAGTGGTTTTTGTTCCCACAAAATCTCCTGATTCTCCATAGTGCGCTCCTGCAATACCTATAAAGACTTCTGTTTTACTAGTATTAGGGTTATTCCAAGCTTTTATTTCATTGATATAATAAACTCTAAAATCTATGTCTGAATTAAAATCATCACTATAAACATTTGTCCAAGAACTACCTCCGTCAGTAGATTTCCATACACCATTCCCTATTCCATCATCACCTGTATAAGATTCTCCTGTTCCCACATACATAATTTGAGAATTATTTGGATCTACTGTCATACAGCTTATAGATAAGTTTTCATCAATTCCAACTCTTGTCCAAGAAGTTGTAGCACTAGTTATATCATTATTAACCCATAATCCACCAGAAACACCACCTGCAAACACACGATTATGAGTAGCATCATTTGGGTCAAAAAGTAAAACTCTAGTTCTACCTCCAATATTATTTGGGCCTCGTTCTACCCACATATTGTCAGAAGCATCTCCTGGAACTCTTTGCAATTTCCTTTGAGATTCCAATTGTTTTTGAATTTTAAAAATGTTTTCAGGGTATGTTTTTCCTGTATTAGGATTCATTTCTAGTAAATATTCTTGTTCAAAATATTTATTTGGAGGCATTCCCTGTGCCTTTCTTTCCTTTTTTGTTAATTGAAGCGTTTTATTATACGGGTGGCTCTTTAAAAACGCCGCATACTTCTCCTGTGTTTTTTTAGTTGTGCTTTTTTGTGTTGAAATAGTATATACAACTAAAGCTGTTAAGGCCAAAACAAAAAATAACAGTACTTTTTTCTTCATAATATATTGGTTTATTGGGGGATGTTCAAAGTTACTGAAAATCTATTACATCAAATTTCCATTGATTTTTTTATGTAATCTTATGGCGTAACTATCTGACATAATTGAAACATAACTACATATCTTCATAATTCTATTGTATAAGTTTTCTGTTGAAGCTTTATATTCATTTGGCAATACGTTTAATAACAGCTTATCATAATTAGAGGCATTGTTATTATAAGTATTATTTAATGCCTTTACAAACACATCCAAAATATCTGCTATAATTTTATAGCCTGCTACTTCTTTTTCTACAACATCTTTGCTTTTGTATATTTTAGCGACACTTATTTTTATAATGTCGTTAATTTGTGCCTCATACTTACACTTGTCTAATAAAGATTTTTCAAACTCGCCATTTAGAATTGCTTCTTCATTGGCTAAAAAGATGATTACTGCTTCATTAATTAAAGTATTTATTGCCAAAGCTCTTAAGTAACTTACGCGATCTTTTGTGTGTTTTAATGAATGGTATTTTTTTGTGTCAATTGTATTTTTCACCAATTTAATTAAATACTCTAAGGCAAATTCTTCTTCTATTAGGCCTAGGTTTATTCCATCTTCAAAATCGATAATTGTATAACAAATATCATCTGCTGCTTCTACCAAATAGGCCAACGGATGTCTATAGTATGAAACATCTTTTGTTGTTGACTTTTGTTTCAACCCTAAATTGTCTACTACATCTAAAAAGGCCTCTTTTTCTGATTGAAAAAATCCATATTTTTTGTCTGTAATGTGTTTGGTTGGTTTTTTAGGCAATGATTCTTTGGGGTATTTCATAAAAGCTCCTAAGGTTGCGTACGACAATCGCAATCCTCCAGAAACCCCTTCTCTATTTTCTGTTAATATTTTAAATCCATTAGCGTTGCCTTCAAATTCAATTAAATCTTGATATTCCTTATCATTTAATTCATCTTTAAATTTTAATCCATTTCCGCTCTTAAAATATTCGCCAATGGCTTTTTCTCCAGAGTGTCCAAATGGTGGATTTCCAATATCGTGTGTTACAGATGCTGCTGCTACAATAGCACCAAAATCATTAAAAGTATACCCTAGGTCAACTAAATTTGGATGACGTTCTAGTAATGCTTTACCAACACGTCTTCCAATGCTTCTACCCACTACAGACACTTCTAAACTGTGCGTTAAACGTGTATGTACAAAATCTGTTTCTGATAACGGAATTACCTGTGTTTTATCTTGTAAACTTCTAAAAGCTGATGAAAATATAATCCTATCAAAGTCTACATCAAAACCCAAACGTGTTTCATCTTGTTGTGCTCTGTGACGTTTTTCTGTGTCTCCAAATCGTTTCAACGATAGTAATTGTTCCCAGTTCATATATGCTGAATTTAGTTCGGTTTCTCATAATTAATACTGATGCCGAAGTTAACAAAAAAAGAGAAGCATTGCTGCTTCTCTTTTCACCTTTTAATTTAATTTTTGTCCGAGGGACGGTTGTGAATTTGATTAAGATCCACACATTAAGCAATCGTCATCTGGTGCTCCATTTTTAGAAGCATCTACCATTGCTTTAAATTCTGAAGCAGACATTGGTTTTTCTTCTTCAATTACGTCTTCTTTCTTTTCTATGTTTAATGTAAACTGTTTTGCGTTTACAGCAGATTTTGTTCTTAAATAATACATTCCGGTTTTTAATCCAGATTTCCATCCGTAGAAATGCATTGATGTTAATTTTCCAAAATCTGGATCTTGCATAAACAAGTTCAATGATTGAGATTGGTCGATAAAATATCCTCTATGGCGCGCCATATCGATAATATCTTTCATACTCATTTCCCAAACTGTTTTGTACAATTCTTTTAAGTCTGCAGGAATCGTTTCAATGTGTTGGATAGATCCGTTTGCACGCATAATATCTTCTTTCATATTATTATCCCACAACCCTAACTCTACTAAGTCTTCCAATAAGTGTTTGTTCACAACAATAAACTCACCAGACAATACTCTTCTTGTATAAATATTAGATGTATATGGTTCAAATGCCTCATTATTCCCTAAAATTTGAGAAGTAGACGCTGTTGGCATTGGTGCAACTAATAGAGAATTTCTTACTCCATGTTTCATCACGTTTTTACGCAACTTCGCCCAATCCCAGTTGCCACTTAATTCGTCATCTTTAATTCCCCACATATTAAATTGGAATTCTCCTTCTGACATCGGAGATCCTTTAAATGTAGAATAGGGTTCTTTTTCTTTTGCAATCTCCATAGAAGAAGTTACGGCTGCAAAATACATGGTTTCAAAAATATCTTGATTTAGTTTTTTCGCTTCATCAGAAGTAAATGGCAAACGTAAGTTGATAAATGCATCTGCCAAACCTTGAATTCCTAATCCAACTGGTCTGTGTCGGAAATTAGAATTTTCAGCCTCTTTAACTGGATAGTAATTCATATCGATAACCGTATCTAAGTTACGTGTTACCTTTTTAGTTACTTCAAATAATCTTTTATGATTAAAGAATTTTTCTCCATTTTCCTTTTCTGTAACAAACATTGGCAATGCTATAGACGCTAAGTTACATACAGCAACTTCATCTTTCGCAGTATATTCCATAATTTCCGTACACAAATTTGAAGAACGAATGGTTCCTAAATTTTTGTGATTAGTTTTACGGTTTACAGCATCTTTATATAACATATAAGGAGTTCCTGTTTCAATTTGAGATTCTAAGATTTTCTCCCAAAGCACACGTGCTTTGATTGTTCTTCTTCCTTTTCCTACTTCTTCGTAACTAGCATATAATTTTTCAAATTCATCTCCGTAGGTATCGTATAAATGCGGACATTCGTTTGGACACATCAATGTCCAATTTCCATCTTCTTGTACTCGTTTCATGAATAAATCCGGAATCCACATTGCATAGAATAAATCACGTGCACGCATCTCTTCTTTACCATGGTTCTTTTTCAAATCTAAAAATTCAAAAATATCTGCATGCCAAGGCTCTAAATACATTGCGAAAGATCCTTTACGTTTTCCTCCTCCTTGATCTACGTAACGTGCAGTATCATTAAATACTTTTAACATAGGTACAATTCCGTTAGATGTACCGTTTGTTCCTCTAATATAAGAACCTGTAGCTCTTACATTGTGCAAAGACAAACCAATACCTCCAGCAGATTGTGAAATCCTTGCTGTTTGTTTTAAGGTATCATAAATCCCATCAATACTATCATCTTGCATTTGCAATAAGAAACAAGAAGACATTTGTGGTTTTGGCGTACCTGCATTAAACAATGTAGGTGTTGCATGTGTAAAATATTTCTTACTCATCAACTCATAAGTAGCAATAGCTTCGTCTATATCTTCTTTGTGGATACCAATAGAAACACGCATTAACATGTGCTGTGGACGCTCAGCAATTTGACCGTTTAATTTTAATAAATAAGAACGTTCTAATGTTTTAAAACCAAAATAATCATAATTAAAATCTCTATTGTAGATAATAGTAGAGTCTAATTTTTCTGCATTGTCTTTAATGATTTTATACACATCATCAGCCAACAGGGGTGCTTTTTTATCTGTACGTGGATTTACATAATAATACAAATCATCCATCGTCTCTGAAAATGATTTTTTTGTGTTTTTATGTAAGTTAGAAACCGCAATTCTAGCAGCTAATTTTGCATAATCTGGATGTGCAGTTGTCATTGTAGCTGCAGTTTCTGCTGCTAAATTGTCTAATTCTGATGTAGTAACACCATCATATAAACCTTCAATAACACGCATGGCAACTTTTACAGGATCTACAATTTTGTTTAATCCGTAACACATTTTCTTTACTCTTGCCGTAATCTTGTCAAACATTACTGGCTCTTTCTTGCCATCTCTTTTTAGTACATCCATGTTAAATAAGGTATTAAATTAGTTAGTTGGTTTGTTGAGTCGTCAAAAAAATCCACATACTTTTGACGTATAATTTTGTTTATCCTATCCTTTATAAAAAGGAAAATAGTTCTGTTTTGTTACTATAAAACTTAGTGCTTAGGGAAACACTAAGCTTAAAAATCTGAATCGAAACTAATACTTCCAGTTCCACCAGATTTTACTCCTGCTTTTTGATATTCTGATACTCTTTTTTCGAAGAAATTTGTTTTTCCTTCTAAAGAAATCATTTCCATAAAGTCAAATGGATTTTTAGATTCGTATACTTTGTCACATCCGAATTCTAATAATAACCTATCTGTTACATACTCTAAATACTCAGTCATTAATTTGGCATTCATCCCTATTAAACTAACTGGTAATGATTCTGTAATAAACTCTCTTTCAATACTTAATGCATCAATAATAATCTCTTTAATACGTTCTTTAGGTACTTTATTTACAATGTGATGATTGTGTAAGTGTACCGCAAAATCACAATGCATTCCTTCATCTCTTGATATCAATTCGTTAGAAAATGCCAATCCAGGTAACAATCCTCTTTTCTTTAGCCAGAAAATAGAACAAAATGATCCTGAAAAGAAAATACCTTCTACTGCAGCAAAAGCAATTAATCGTTCTGCAAAAGAGTCAGATTCAATCCATTTTAATGCCCAATCCGCTTTCAATTTAATTGCAGGAAAGGTTTCTATTGCTCTAAACAACTTGTCTTTTTCTGCCTCATCCTTTACATAGGTATCAATTAATAGAGAATAGGTTTCAGAATGAATGTTTTCCATCATGATTTGGAAACCATAGAAGAACTTCGCTTCAGAATATTGTACTTCATTCACAAAATTTTCAGCTAAATTTTCATTTACAATTCCGTCTGAAGCTGCAAAAAAAGCTAATATATGTTTGATAAAGTAACGTTCATCTTCAGATAACTTCGTATTCCAATCGATAACATCTTCAGAAAGATCAATTTCTTCAGCAGTCCAAATACACGCTTGTTGTTTCTTGTACCATTCCCATAAATCATCATGTTGAATTGGAAAAATTACAAATCTATTATCGTTTGGCTGTAAAATTGGTTCTATGGCAGACATACTTTATGAAAAAATTTAGTTGTTTTGTTTGTGTGTTGTTTGTCGAAAAAGACGTTAACAAAGATTGGAAAAATTGTCTGAAATACGAAGTCATACTTATTCACAATAACTCGAAGTTTTTAACAAAACGTTCACATTTGTGTTTTTTATGCTGCAGAATTATTTTTATTAACAATCTGATATTCAAGTAGTTAAAAATATATATTTTTTTAATCCCTTGATTCTATTGAGTTTCTCAAAAAAAGCGAATTATAGTTTTCTTAATTTTTTTGAATTCTATTTTAAGAAATTAGTTTTTTAATTTATATCATAAAAAAAGACCTGAAAAAATTCAGGTCTCATCACTTTTTTTAAAAATATTTTATTAATTGATCGTCGCTGTCATATTCATAAATACTTCTACTTTAAAATCCATTGTCCCTGCTTCAGACAAGACAGTTCCGGTTAGTTTTACTGACACTTCTGAATTATTTACAAAATTAGAGGCTATAAGATTCAACTTTGTAGCATCTGTTATTTCAAATAAAGTTCCAGCAGCTGCAGCAACTGATATATTAAAATTTGTCATTTCTCCAATAATGACATCATCAAATTTTAATGTTCCTGTTGGAATTGTTCCAGCAGTATTACCAGTAAAGTCTATAAACTTATAGTTTAAAGAATTTATCTTTATTGCTGTTATTTTATCTTTATATTGAGCCAAATCACCAGCATTTAAGTTTATGGTATTGGACAAATCAAATGCAACAGCAGTATTACCAGTTTGAAGGACACTTACAGGTATAGATTCTGTCAAACTATTTTCTACTTTTATCTCTAATAAATCATCCAAGCTATTACAAGAAGTTGCAATCAGCGATAGGAAGAATATGTATATAACTTTTTTCATAATTCTATTATTTCTTTTTTATAAAGGTACTAATTACTTCGTTAAATGTTTTTCAGCTACTTTTTCAAGTTCTTCATACCAATCTTCTCCAAACTTTCTTACTAAGGCTTGTTTTACAAATTTATAAACGGGCACTTGTAATTCTTTTCCTAAAGAACAAGCGTCATCACAGATTTCCCATTTATGGTAATTTACCGCAGAAAACTCACTGTAATCTTTTACCCTAATTGGGTATAAATGACAAGAAACTGGTTTTTTCCAATCAATAACCCCTTGGTTATATGCTTCTTCAATAGCACATAAAGCAGTATTATTTTCATCAAAAATAACATATGCACAGTCTGCATCATTAATTAATGGAGTTTCTAACTCTCCAAAATCACTTGTAACCCAGGTTCCTTCGTTTTCTATAACATCAATTCCTTCTTGACGTAAAAATGGTTTTATTTTTGGATAAATTTTATCTAAAATTTCGGTTTCTTCCTTTTCTAAAGGAGCTCCTGCATCTCCATTAATACAACAAGCACCTTTACACGCTGAAAGATTACAGACAAAATCTTTCTCTATAAGGTTTTCTGAAACTATGGTTTTTCCTAATTGAAACATTTGGCAAAAGTACATTTATTTTTTTCTAATTCTTTATCTTTACTATAACTTAGTCATCAATTCACACCGTTAAAATTATTGTTCTTATGGAATTTAATGTAAAAGAAGTTTTCACAGCATTTATGGTACTTTTTGCTGTTATTGATATTATTGGAAATATTCCAATTATTATTGACCTACGTAAAAAATCTGGTCATATTCAATCAGAAAAAGCAGCCCTAATAGCTGGTGTAATTATGATTGTTTTTTTGTTTTTAGGAAAGAGTTTACTCACAATAATTGGAGTAGATGTCAACTCATTTGCTGTCGCAGGATCTTTTATTTTGTTTTTCATTGCGCTAGAAATGATCTTAGGAGTTACTTTATATAAAGACGATGAAACCACTGCGGTAACAGCAACGGTCTTTCCTTTGGCTTTCCCCTTAATTGCTGGGCCAGGAAGCTTAACAACCTTACTTTCCCTTAGGGCAGAGTTCCATGTAGAAAACATAATCATTGCTGTATTTTTAAATGTACTAGTAATTTATATTGTATTAAAAACATCTACTAAGATTGAAAAAATAATCGGACCAAATGGTATAAATATTATTAGAAAAATATTTGGGGTAATTCTTTTAGCTATTGCTGTTAAGCTTTTTGCTGCAAACATTAAAGAATTATTTTAATGACAAATTTTGATACATTAATTATTGGAGGTGGCGTTGCAGGAATGCAATGTGCTTTAATTTTAGGTTCTGCAAAAGAAAAGCCTTTTGCTGCAAACAAAAAAATTGGAATTATACTGCATCAAAAAGCTTCTCATTTACAAAACGCTTTATTCAATAATGTTTTAGGAGTAAAACAAGGAACACTTGGAAATGATATTCTTATGGAAGGGAAAAAGCATTTAAACACTATTTATCCTCATATTTTACAAATAAATGATGAAAAAGTGATTTCCATTTCTCCTTTTCAAAATGGCTATGAGATTACGACGAACAAATTTGTTCATTTTTCAAAAATTGTAGTTCTAGCATTAAATTACTCAAAGCCATTTACAATAAAAGGGGTCGAAAAATTTATTGTTCCGCATAAAAAAGCAAATATAAAAAAAGACCGAATTCAGTTAGAAAACGCAGATTTATTGGTAGAAAAAGGACTGTATGTTTGTGGAACTATTGCTGGGTTAAGAAGTCAGTTTGCTATTTCGGCTGGAAGTGGAGCAACTGTAGCTACAGATATTTTAACACTGTGGAACCAAGGAAATCACACCAAAATTCATGATAAGCCATAAATAAAAACCCAGCTAATTAGCTGGGTTTTTAGTATAATTCTATTTTAGAATCAATTATTCTACGGTAACCGATTTTGCTAAATTTCTAGGTTGATCTACATTTCTCCCTAACATTACTGCTATATGATAAGACAATAACTGTAATGGAATTGTTGTAAGCAATGGCGTAAATGCTTCTTCTGTATCAGGAATTTCAATAACATGGTCTGCAATTTCCTTAACTATTGTATCACCTTCAGTTACTACTGCGATAATCTTACCAGATCTAGATTTTATTTCTTGAATATTGCTGACTACTTTATCATAATGTCCTTTGCTTGTAGCAATAACAAAAATTGGCATATTCTCATCAATCAAAGCAATGGGTCCATGTTTCATTTCTGCAGCAGGATACCCTTCTGCATGAATGTAAGATATTTCCTTTAATTTTAATGCTCCTTCTAATGCTACAGGGAAATTAAAACCTCTCCCTAAATACAAACAGTTTGTTGCATCTTTATATACAGAAGCAATATGTTTTACTTGTTCGTCAATTTTTAATAACTCCTCTACCTTATTGGGTATTAATTGCAAGGTTTGAAGATAAGTATGGAAAAGAGTTTTAGATATTTTTCCTTTTGCTTTTCCTAATTTCAATGCAATTAATGATAATACGGTAATCTGAGTTGTAAATGCCTTAGTAGATGCTACTCCTATTTCAGGGCCAGCGTGTGTATAAGCTCCTGCATGCGTTTCTCTTGCAATAGATGAACCAACAACATTACAAACACCAAAAACAAAAGCTCCTTTAGATTTTGCTAACTTAATAGCCGCCAAAGTATCAGCAGTTTCTCCAGATTGAGAAATTGCAATAACGATATCTTTATCTGTAATAATTGGATTTCTATACCTAAATTCAGAGGCATATTCTACTTCTACAGGAATTCTAGCAATATCTTCAAATAAGTATTCCGCTACTAAACCGGCATGCCATGAGGTTCCACATGCTACAATAATAATTCGATCTGCATTTAAAAACTTCTCTAAATTATCATCAACACCAGCCATTCTTATGATTCCTTGATCAGCAAGCATTCTTCCTCTGTACGTATCTAAAATAGCTTTTGGCTGCTCATGAATCTCTTTTAACATAAAGTGATCATAACCTCCTTTTTCAATTTGTTCTAAACTCATTTGTAGTTCTTGAGTTTTTGTATCAACTAAAGAATCATCTTTAATTTCACGAACTTTAATTCCTTTTCCGAGTTTAATTATGGCCATTTCTTCATCTTCTAGATACACTGCTTCTTTAGTGTATTCTATAAAAGGAGATGCGTCTGAAGCTACAAAAAATTCTGTATTATCTATACCTATACCGATGGCAATAGGACTTCCTAACCGTGCAACTACAATTTCGTCTGTTTTGGATGTATCAAAAACAGCAATAGCATAAGCACCAATTACTTGAGTTAATGCTATTTGCACTGCTTTTCCAAGTTTACAGTTTTCTTGTTTTTTCACCTCTTCAATAAGGTTTACTAAAACTTCTGTATCTGTATCACTTTGAAAAACATAACCTCTACTAATTAGTTCTTTTTTAAGTGTATCATAATTTTCTATAATCCCATTGTGAACAATAACTAATTCACCAGACATAGAGGTGTGAGGATGAGAATTAACGTCATTTGGTACACCATGTGTTGCCCAACGTGTATGCCCAATTCCTATATTCCCTTTTTTTCTTTTTTCATCAGCATCAGTTATTGCCTCTAAATCAGAAACCTTCCCCTTTGTTTTAGTTACACAAACATTATCTCCATCAAACATCATTACACCAGCACTATCGTAGCCTCTGTATTCTAACCTTTGCAACCCTTTAATAACTATTGGATATGCCTCTCTATAACCTATATAACCTGTGATTCCACACATAGCAATGCTTTATTTTTTTATTGAATATGATATTTTTAATCTAGCTCTTCTTTCTCCATTCAATACCTTGTCATGATTTAATAGGGTTACTGCTTTTGGGTTCCAATTATGATCTGTTACTAATGTATCTATAGCACTTGAATACCCATCAGTTGGATTATTGAATACTTTTAATCCTAAAATAGGATTATCAGTAATTGTCCCGTTTAATAAATCTGACACATAATCGGTTATTCTAAATCTATAATAATCAGGTTTATCGTCAGTAATCACTAGATTTCCATCATAAATTGCTGGCCCTTCAGAAACATGATCTTTTATTTGAGCTTTACTATTTCCGTCTTTATATAAAAATAATTTAAAAGGAGTTTGAAGTGTGTCTTGCCCTACAATATCTTGATTTACATAAAAAGTTAACGACGCCTCATTTATTAACCAATTTTTATTTTTTAAAATATTTAATTGATTATTATCTAACATTTTAATTTGCGCCATATTACCAGCAGTACCTTGAATGATAATATTTTTATCATCTGGATACACTTTTTCAGTCATTTTATACAAGCTCGTACTAAAATTTGAAAGCAAAAATGAATTTGACTTTATAATTGTATCAACAACTGTTGTTCCGCCTTTTATAACGGTTTTAGTATACCTAATCTCTATAGAAGGTTTTAAATCAAAAGTCGTTGTTGCTATATTAAAAGCCATTAACGCCCCTTCGTTCCCTTTTGCTTCGATGTACAATCCTTTGAAATACTCATTAATTGCTTCTTGAGAATCAAAATGAGATGATGTTTCATATTCATCTACAAAAATTTGTTTGATTTTTGCTTCATCTAAAGGAATTCTTGCGAAAGGATTATTATTAGAAAGCTTAAGCGTATCTGTTTTATAAACAACACCAGTACTTAATCTTCTTTTATAAATCATCATTGTATCCATAGCATTTGGAATAAACTGGTAATCTACTTGAGCATTTAATTCTCCTGGTAAAACTTGGTAAACACTATTAGAAGGGTAATTGTTTCGTTTTGAAGGATCTACAGGATTCAACCTATTCATATAGGTTTCTGTTCTATATAGGTTTAAATTAAACGCCTTCGTTTTATCACCAATAATAGAATCTAAATCATATTCAGATCTAGAATCTTTTTTTAAAGTTCCTTGATAAGGTATTTTAAAAAAAACGGTATCTATAGTAATAACAACTGTCGTGTCAGTACCATACGTTTTATCTGCAACTCTTACAGTATTATCTAACGCTAATTGTGAAACAACTGAAGCTTCAATCTTTTCATAATTCGAATTATTGTACACCCCTAATAAATATTGGCCTAATGTTCCACCGACTGTTAAACCATCTGCTCGAACACTTGTTATAGCCTTATTAGTTACAACAACTTCAATTATTGTGTCTTTAGTATCAAATTTTGTGTTTTTCACCACATTTGATGCAATATCATTAAAATCTTTTTCACATGATACTATTCCAATTACGAATAATATAAACACACCAAAATATACACTCTTTTTTGTCATTTTTCCTTTAAAATAATGGTTATTCAGCTAAAACCTCGTTAGCATAAAATTCTAAATAAGCTTCCGTTAATGTTTCTTCTGTTTGATATTCTAATACAGGTTTGTTATTGTCCTGGATAAAAGAATTTAATTCATCAGAAATACTTTCGCTTCCTTTAATTACGGCATCAGAATTTTCGATGGCGCTTTTCAAAATGTTGGTGTGGTTAGGTGTTTCAAGAACAGTTATTTTGCCAAGATCTATTTTATCGAACTTAACTTTTTCTGCTAATGTTGTATTTAACGTTCCTTCAAAGTCATTATTATAAACAGAAGTAACTATTTTACTTTCATTAAATAACGGCTCTTCTTTATAGAACTCTCTTAGGTATAATGGTAACAATGAGGCCATCCATCCATGAATGTGGATAATATCTGGCGCCCAATTTAATTTCTTTACAGTCTCAATAACTCCTTTTGCAAAAAAGATAGCTCTCTCGTCATTATCATCAAACAATTTATCGTCTTCATCTGTAAAAATCGCTTTACGTTTAAAGTACTCATCATTATCGATAAAATACACTTGCATTCTTTCTTTGGGAATTGATGCTACTTTAATTATCAATGGCATATCCATGTCATTAATTATTAAATTCATTCCAGACAATCTAATTACTTCATGTAATTGGTGCCTTCTTTCATTAATTACACCAAATCTTGGCATAAAAATACGAGTTTGAACACCCTTAGAATGCGCTTTTCTAGCAGCGTTAAAAGCTGTAGTTGCCATTTCTGTTTCTGGTAAATATGGTACTACTTCTGACGAAACGTATAATATTCTCTTATCTTTCATTGAATTAATTCCTTTTATAAGAAGTGCAAAAATACACTTTTTTATGCTAA
>MAAC01018638.1_pt1 | contig 35840 bp, 22 predicted proteins | sample 1115981 | NCBI WGS metagenome assembly MAAC01 (sample SAMN04961126, study PRJNA320927) | seawater metagenome | isolation source: sample BD02T64 sea water enriched with oil for 64 days | place: USA:Gulf of Mexico | collected 2013-07-27 | reverse complement strand
TTTCCAACGGCTAAAACATTTTTACCCGATTTGATTCCTCCGGTGATATTCCCCCAACCCGAACCGGCCCCATAACCACAATTGGACGTTCCTGAATTTCCAGCGGAAAACACATGCATTAAGTTGGGCATTTGTCGAACTTGTTGGTCTGCCGATTGTGCAAAACTAGTATAGCCCGCATTGCACCCATTGCCGTAGGAGGTGGAAGTAACTATAACTCCTGGGTTAAAATAACTGATGGGTGTACTATTTACAGCATCCCACACATCATAAACTTTAATATCAGCCCCCCAAGCCATACCTCTAGCATCTGGGTCAATGTTTCCAGCCCCCATCATAATTCCAGCAACGTGATCACCGTGGGTACCCGTACTTGCACCAACACTTGATAAATCCATTCTTCCCTTATAATCGATATGTGGTCCCATAGCACCGTCATCTCCCACAGCCAACCAAACCCCTGTTCCATTAAAAGGGATTGCATTAGTCGTTGAATTCGAAATGTAATTCATTCTATGATTCGTTTCTCCTACCAAGTCTTCGGGTACCGGATCAGGTGCAATTATTTCCATGTATTTAATAAATGGAAGTTTTGCCAAATTTTGTATTTCATGAATTGGAATTTCAATGGTGTTTAATTGAGAGTAGGAATACGATTTTATTAAAACGGCCTGAAATTCTGCAAAAACAGATTTCATATTCAAATCTTCTATTGGATGATTTTGAACTACCATTTTTAATCTATCTCCATTTAGAGCATGTTCTGGGTAATCTTCTTGAAGAATTTGATAACTCATCTTAAACTCTGGCCTTACCCAATAAATTCCATCTATTCCAAATTCCACTAAACGATCCAAATTCGTATTCGCTTCCAATTCTGCTAAAAAGGAATTTTCGGGCAAATAATCTCTTAAAGAAACCCCTAAGTCAGACAAACTATTTTTCTGTTGAGTTGTTGGGATCACTTTAAAATGAACTAAAACAAAATAGGATTCTTGAAATTTACTACTCCATAAATGTGTCAGTTCAATTTTCTCCATATTGGGAGTAAGTTGATAATTACCACTTTTTAACTGGAGTGTATTCATTGATTGGGAAAACCCAAATTGAAACAAAATTAAGAGGCAGAACAACAGAAAGCCCGGAATGATGATGAATCCTTTTTTCATAGCATGTAAAATTATGCCGACAAGGTATTCTCTAAACCAAGGTGTCCCAAATAAAATCTGCCAATTATCCGATTTATTTATCATTATCTCCACACGAACCACTATCCATCAACACGCACATTATCAGTGACGTACGTTACTTAGGCTTAAATGAAAAAACACCTCCCTGTTAACAACCGTTAAAAACTAGAATGTTACAGAACATTTATTGGTTCAACATCGTAAACTCAATCAAACAACTTTAAAACCATTCAAAAAAAAACGAAACTTATGTTAGACTCAGGAAAAAACTTAACAGATAAAATTGTCAGAAAAATCAAAATCAGATTAGATCATAAAACAATCATCACATTAAAGGATATGACTCGGTTTGATTATTGGAAAAACTTATATCCAAACGCAGTAATAATTTCATAATAGCAGGGTTAAGAAACTCCGTTATGTTTTAGGTGAACTGCCCTGGTAAAGCAGGGCAGTTTTTTACAAAAAAAAAAAATGGAAACAACAGATTCAAGACTTCAAGAAATAATAAAGGTTCGGGTAAAGGGCCCTATTATTCTTCATCTTAGGTCCCTAACAGATTATAAAATCTGGAAAGCCGTTTACCCGGATGCTTCCATTATATCGTACGATATTCAAACTGTTTAGTTTTAGGGTTAGTTTTAGGTAAAAAGGCTGTCCATTCATTCGAGAAGGACGGCCTTTTTTTTTAGGTTTGTTCTCTCGTAAAAACGAAATCATTGGAAGTACTCATCAACTCATTAAAACGATATCCGTTTTCGTTAAAATGGATCAGGTCTGAAGCTTTCTCAATTTTGTTTTGAATTATCCACTTTGCCATGACACCTCTTGCGTTTTTAGCAAAAAATGAAATCACTTTGTAGTTTCCATTTTTATAATCTTTAAAAATGGGGGTAATAATTCCCCCTTTTATTTCTTTTGGGTTTACGGCCTTAAAATATTCGTTTGATGCCAAATTAACAATAGTTTGCTCTTCCTGATTCTTTAATTCTAAATTGATCAATTGTGCAATTTTACGCCCCCAAAATTGATACAAGTTCTTATTCCTTCCCACGGCAATTCCGGTACCCATCTCCAACCGATAGGGCTGAATTTCATCCAAGGGTTTTAGATACCCATATAGTCCAGATAAAATACGAAGGTGATTTTGTGCGAATTGTAATTCTTCCGTTTTCAAATTAGGGGCATCTAACCCAAGGTAAACTTCCCCTTTAAACATAAAAATTGCTTGACGAAGGTTTTCATCATCCGGATTTTCTGACCACATATGAAATCGTTGGTAATTCAAATTCGCCAATTTCTCACTCAAATTCATTAATTCCGCAATTTTTTTTCTAGATAACGATTTTAACTTTTTCATTATCCGTACCGACTCCGAATTAAATGCATAGGAAGAGGCCTCAACCATAGGGATTTTGGAATCTAAATCAAGTGTTTTTGCTGGTGAAATTAGCGTAATCATGTGTGTAATTTTAAATTCAAATGTAAAACTATTGCCCTATTTATCTAAGACTATTGATAATTCTAGTTATCAAAAACATCTATCGTATTATTATGTTTTATTTGCAGTCATGAGTGATGAAAAACCATATTGTTTAATGCCATGGATCCACCTTCATATAGGAGATGATGGAATTGCAAAAGCCTGTTGTGTAGCCAATATTCCATTCGGAAACATCAATAAACAAGAAGTAAAGGAAATATGGGATTCGAAAGCCATTCAATCACTTCGGTCCACATTTAAAGCAGGTAAAATCGATAAAAGATGTGCCAACTGTTATAAGTTGGAAGAATCAGGAGCGACCAGTATACGTCAAGAAACCCATAAGAAATTCAAGGATACACCCCTTAATTTTGAAACTCCAACTCCGATCTATTTTGATATTCGGTTTTCTAATGTGTGTAATTTAAAATGTCGCAGTTGCTGGCACGGAGCAAGCTCTTCTTGGTTTGAGGACGCAAAAAAACTACGGACGAATAAAGGACAGAAAGCAATCATTAAAAACATCACCGATTTTGATCGTTTTATTTCAAAATCGGGCCCTTATTTATTACACGCCCAAGAGTTCTATTTTGCGGGAGGTGAGCCCTTGGTAATGGAGGAGCATTACCGATTGTTGAAATGGCTCATTAAAAATGAGGTAACAAAAATCAAGCTTCGGTATAACACAAATTTCACCCTCTTAAAATACAAAGGAGAGTCAATTCTTGATTTATGGAGAAAATTCGAAAATATTCAAATCATGGCCAGTTTGGATGCCCAGGGAGAAACGGCATCTTATATACGGACCAACTCAAATTGGGAATCCATTGTTTCAAATTTTAAGCAAGCCAAAAAATTAAGCCATCTCCAACTTGAAATTGCACCTACTATATCCGTATTGAATGTAGAACTGTTACCCGAATTAATTCAAACCTGTTTACACGAGGATCTCATTTCAGAAGAGGATATTTATATTAATCTTTTAGAACGTCCTATCCATTACAATATTCAAATTATACCCTTACGGTTAAAGGAACGAGTTTCAAAAAAGCTTTCTATTTTTCAACAAGAAATTTCATCTATTAAGCTTATTTCTCAAATAGATGAGATTATACGATACATGAATGCCAAGGATCAAAGTAAACATTGGCCAAAGTTTATTTCCCAAAACAAGCAATTGGATGACCTACGAAATGAAACCTTACCTTCTGACTATTACGAATTTGATTAACTTAGTACGCACAAAAAAACGTACTATGCATTTAGAAGAAGACCTTAAAGAAAACCACGTAACCGTTTCAGATTGGATTATTAGCTTGTTTATTTCTAGTATTCCGCTAGTAGGCATCATCATGCTATCTGTATGGGCATTTGGATCCAATACGATTCCTAGCAAAGCAAATTGGGCAAAAGCCTCCCTAATATTTTACCTTATTGGATTTGTATTAATAGCCGTTTTTTGGTCCACTTTTTTCGGTCTGTATATGGCTGGACAAGATTACTCTTAGAGGTCACAGTGTGAAGGGAGTAATAAATCGTTTACCGTTTTAACAGGGTTAAATGTGACTACCGGTACCTCAATAAAAAAGGTTAACCAATTTGCCATGGCTCCATTCCACAAGCCCGGGTGCTCCAATACTTTTATTTCCTGTCCTAAATAGGATTTTTCACTTACAAAGAAGGATTGATCATCTGTAAAATCCAGAAGGTTAAATTTTTCGTCTTTGTAATTTTTAATTCCACACACCAAATCAACAGGGTTAAAATGAGATGCTTTTACCAACATATCTTTTACCTCAGGTAGACTCGTATTCATTTGTGCACTTTCTACGATTTGCGGAGTATCCCCTACCCAAAACGGTCCTCCACCGGCTTTACCTTCATTTTTAACCATCCCACAAACCCGGATTGGTTTGTTCAACGCTAGGATAAGTTCGTCTTGACTGGAGGGTAACTTCAAGTTCCAATTCCGTTCAAAAAGGGCGACCATATCTTCTAAGCGATTAGCAGATACTTCTACTTCCAATTCTCTCAAAATGTCAAAAACCCTCGTTTGGATATCCATCAAATACCCACCAATAATCCGTTTATACTGAATTACTCTTGGGTGGAGTTCCTTTCGAGCGATATTATCAATATTTTTAATAAAGACAATATTGGATTCCATACCATTTAAATTATAGATCAATGAACCATGTCCCCCAGGACGAAGAAGCAACTCGCCCATTTCATCTCTTACCAATTCACCATTTGGTTGCAAGGCAATGGTGTCGGTATAACTTTCTTGAAATGAATATTCAACTAGAATTTCTATTTCATGGGTAACTTCTAAGGCTTTTATGATTGGAGCCAAATGAGTTTTTATCAAATTTTCATGTTCGGGTGAGATTGTAAAATGAAAACGACATTTTGAATCTGAATTTATATATGCTATCCCCTCCACTAACTGCTCATCAATAGCCTTCAAAACTTCATTTCCATACTTATGAAAACTAATCAATGCTTTAGGAAGTTTTGCATAATTCAATCCTTCTGGATTTAAAATAAACTGAACCTTTTCTTCGATAGACGACTTATTCATCCGTTCCATTTCATGGAAGAAAGCAAAACGTTCTAAGTTTTTAATAAACGCACCATATAAATCAGGATTTGATTCTGGATTTAATAAATGTTTAAACATCCGAGTAGCTGCACCTGAAGCAGGGGTGAAAATTGAAATTACATTCTTAAGCACTCCTTTCTGATAAATGGATTGATAGGTATCAAAATCAGCTACGGAAATTTTTTCAATACCATCACCGATCACACATGCCCTTTTTAAATCAAGGTTTGCAGGTCCATTTACTAACTTTAAGAATTGTTTTTGGATCGTGGATTCTGAAATTCCGGAATCATTCAATTTGTTTATCTCTTGTTTCGTTAAGTTCATTCTATTGCTCAATAAATCGGTAAGTAATACTTCCCATTTGAATACGGGAAGCCTCATTTTTTCTATTAAAATGGGTATTCTTTGCACTTTTCAATGCTGCTTTTAGTAAACACAAGTCGGTTGTTTTGGAGGATTCCTCATCCACCTTTGCTGAAACTACCTTTCCATGTTTATCCACAGCAATATTAATAACCACCACTCCTCCATATTGACACATATACACCGGGACTTCCAGTTTGGTATCGTATCTATTATTTAATTTATAGGTGATATTAGTGTTTCCTTTGACAGCAGATTCGGATCTAGGTTCCTGTTCTACCACCTCCTCCAAATCTTCATTTTTCTTCGTTTTCAACATCTGGTCAATTTCTTCCTGGCTATACCCATAACCTGCATCTCTTTGCTCTTGAATCACTTGCTCCTCCAAGGCTTTCAATTCTTCTTCCAACTGTTGTTCAAAACTCTTTTTACTACTTTCGGAAGGATCCCTATTATACTCGTTGTAATCACCAGACTTTACCTCATTAGGTGCACTTTCATTTACGGCTTTATTAGATTTTAGAGTGGCAGGAATTTCCGGTACCATTTCTTTCGAATTATCCGATGTTTCTTGTACGGTCTCCATAAAACTCAACGCAATGACCAATTTGGTTTCTACCTCCCCTTCAGGCAACTGAACATAGGTAGCACCTAGAATAAAAAAGAAGTGTAATAGAATGGTACCTAGGAGGCCAAACTTATGACGGTCGATGAATTGTAACATGAAAAATTTGAAAATAGTATCTATTGCTTTTCCCTGTAAATTACTTTTTGCGACTCTCTCCTAAAAATCAACATTTCGGACTCCGACATAAATACGATATTTTGAAGGTCCACCGAATAAGAATTAAATCGTAAAGGGACTAATTCTTCATTACTAAAGTTTACCAATCCAAAACTCCCATCCTTTTCAATCACCAAATTAATGGTATCTATTCTATTTATTTTAGAGTACCCAAACGGAATAATCAAGTTATTACTCGTATCAATCAATCCCTTGGATGTATCGTTTTCAACAACAGCATATCCATTCGAAAAATTATAGGCATATGCATATTCATATGGAATCACCAGTTTTACATTGGCATCCGCATACCCCCATTTTCCAGTTTTAGAAATTGGAGTTAATAAAGGATCATAATTACCCATATCCTTAAAAATAGTGGGCATTACTTTTTTACCTTCAGTATCAATTATCCCCACCTTATCCTTATGTATTATCCGGGCATATCCATTTAAGAAGGAACTATAATTTAAAGTTGAAGGTAAGAAATCGAATGTTTGCGAAAAGGCTGTTTGTCCAGAAAAGTCTATATAAGTATATTTTTCATCTTTAACCGCAATGGCTCTTTTATTGGAAAAGGAACTAATTAGAGAATACTCAAAACCTAATAATGTATCTCCCAAAACAGAAATAAGGCCATACATATTCCCTTTTTTTACCACATAATTGGCACTATCCGGAATAATCCATTCGTAACTGCACGGTAGTAACGGTTGCCCTAAGACATTAACCACGCCATACATCCCATTTTGTTGAACAATGGCTTTATTATGTTTAAAATCGAAAGCCGATTCATACACCCCAGGAACAATTTCTTTACCGGATTCATCGAAATACCCAAATTTACCATTTACACCAGCGTATATGAGGCCTTGTGAAAACTCACCCATTTCATCATAAATTATGGGAATGATGGTATCGCCCATAAAGTTAATTACGCCCATTTTCTCTTCCACTTCAACTACAGCCAAACCTTCGTTAAAACTCGTTGCATCATCAAACATATGAGAATATATCAATGTTCCATGTTTATTTACAAATACGGTTTTCCCAAAGAATCCAACTACCGCTTTCCCTTCTGAGAAATCGGAGGCCCAAGCAAATTTAGGGCTCAAAACCCAAGCACCGGTAGTATCCACATAACCCCAAACACCCTTTTCCCTAGCAGGTATTAAAGGCATTTTAGCCAATTCCAATTCTGCTCCTAGGCCATCGACTTTCGGGTAATCAGGATAATCAATCATAAATTCGGAAATTTCCTGCGGACTAAATGCACCCGTTCGTAATTTATACAATACATCCCAAGCCTCAAGCACATGTGGATTATTAGGATTGTCTCCAATAAAACTTTCAAAGGATTCTGGGTTTTTATCTAGCGTAGATATTTTATAAACTTCTTCCTCTGCTTCCTCTACATATGGGTTATCCGGACGATTAATAATAAACACCTTAAAACTATAAGCGTCCCCCTCTCGGGTCAATTTTTTATATTCCAATAGTTCGTGTTTTTTTTGGGCCAATGGGAAGTCCGTTGCCTCTGGATAGTTTCTAAGGTAGATTTCATAACTTTCCATGGTATGGGTCTGAGCAGCTTCCAAAAACGCTAAATGATTTCTCAATTTTTCAGCTTCGTCAAAATCTTCCGCATACGGATGTTCAGAAATGAAGTTTTGATATCCCTCTACCGTATTTATATCCGTAACTCGTTTAAAGTAATAGGTAGCAATACGAATTTTTTCCCTTCTAATGGTTGCCAAAGTAATTTCCAATTCGAATAAAGGTTCCAAATCCTTTTCTTCCATATCTTGAAATGCAAGATCGCAAATACGTATAAATTTAAAGGCCGTATCCACGTTAAAAAACGGACTTTTTTCGGCCACATAAACTTTACATAAACCAAAAGCAGCACCTGCAGTTTCTTTCTCTAAAGATTTTTCAAAATATTCTTTAGCCTTGAAATAATCAAACTGGTACAAAGCTTCAAACCCCTTTTCTAACTTACCTGCCAAGGAGGAAAAAGAAACAAAAAGAAAAAAAAGCAACAGAATTTTTTTACTCATTTTGCGAGAAATTTTCATGTAACAAACATAAAATAAATGCCGCTTTTATGCCAATTTAACATGCTGTTTTAATCCGTGGTAATTACCTTAATATCAAACACTAAATCCATCCTTATTACTCACTGTATATATTTCAGTTATTTTGATCAGTGCAGGTTCATTTTTGTGATTTATGCAATAAGTTAACCTTGTAACGGTATCCTGTTAATGTTCAAAATTCATTCCCTATATATGCTTTCATTTTTGCCGGAATCTCTACTTATTCAAGAATTCCAGGACAGAAAACCAAACATTAAACTTCAGTTTAAAACTCCGTATCCCCATTATTAAAGAGGCTATTTATCCAAAACCTACAACCGGAGGAAAAATCGGGATGTCATATATACAGAACTCTCTGAAGCTTGGTGAAACATTTATGGAAGCCTACTTGATGTGGATTACGAAAACCAAGCTTGATCAGCTACACCCAGACAAAAGCTACTTAACCAGTGGTTCCGATGCTTCTTGTTTCTCATTACTTTTTCAACCCATTCGGAAAATAGCATGGGTATTCCACCTAAAAACCAAAACACGATACCCAGCGGCACCTTCCTGTTTCAAGAAAGGAATTTACAACACTTCCAAAAAAGAGCAATAAGTTCATTAAAAATGGTTGCCAAACCCAACCGATATACCCTCCAAAATTTCCATTTTAATGTTATAGTTTTACCCTATGAAAACTTTGATCACCGTAGCATTTTGGGTAATAACTACCTCTCTTAATGCCCAATCCATTTCTTTAGGGTTAATTGCTGATTGTCAATTTTGCAATTGTCCCTATTCTGAAAAATGGAACAATAATTATTCAAAATCATCTTTCAGACTACAACAAGCAGTAGATACCTTTAACACAAAAAATGTAAATTTCACTTTCCATCTAGGCGACTTCATTGATAGAGAATATACCAGTTACGAAATCGTTACCCCCATTTTTAACTCCCTTAAAATGCCACATTATCATGTACTGGGTAATCATGATTTTTCGGTAGAAGACACCTTAAAAAGTAAAGTACCCAAGAGGCTAAACATGTCCAAATTGTATTCCAGCATGGAAATTCAAAATTGGAGGTTGATTCTATTGGATGGAACGGACATATCCCCATATTCGTCTATGGATAGTTGTAAAATTGCCTATTCCGACTCCTTGATGAATCAATATAAAAAAGAAGGTCGAATACAAGCCAAACCATGGAATGGGGCCATTGGAAGGAATCAATTATTATGGTTAGAATCTGAATTAAACCAGGCAGATAAATTAAAAAGAGACGTATTAATACTCTGTCATTTCCCGATTTACCCAGGCGGGACGGCCAATTTGTGGAATGATATCGAGGTAATACAGTTAATTGAAAAACATAGAAGTGTTAAAGCCTTTATAAACGGACATCACCACCCCGGAAACTATGCTATTAAAAATGGTATTCACTACCTTACCCTACAAGGAATGGTGGGTAGCCTTAATCAAAATTCGTTTTGTATTGGCCTATTAAAACAGAGTCAAATAGAAATAATAGGGTATGGAAGAGAGCCTAATAGGATATTAAAGTTTTAGTCAAAAAAAAAGCCTGACTTTTTCAAGCCAGGCTTCCCTATTTTAATTCGTTCAATTATTCAGCTGCATCTGCTGCATCAATTTCTTTTTGCAACTTGTTAAAGCTATCCATATCCTTAGAACGCAAATATAATTTTTTCAAAATACCTTGAACCTCCACATCTGAAGGATCAATTTCATAGGCCATTTTAAGGAAAGGTAAAGCTTTAGCATATACGGCTTCTAACTCTATTTTCTTAGCATCGTAACCTTTGGTATCACTGTATGGTAAAGCATCCATTTCGGCTACTATTTTCACAGATTCATTGATGTATAATGCCCCTAAATCGTGATTCGCATCTAAATGCTTAGGATCTACTTCAATCGTTTTAATATAATCCGCTTCCGCACCCACTAAATCGTTTTGCGTTTCCTTCAATTTACCTCTTACATAGTAATAGGCAGGTTTCCCAGGATTTGCTTCAATCGCTTGATCGATATTGGAAATTGCTTTTTCGGTCTCACCCATTTCAACGTATAAGTTAAACTCAGAAATCAATAAAGCCTGATTATCAGGATACGCTGCACGCCCTTCGGCAACCACTTTCATTGCTCCGGCTGTATCCGAGTTCAATAAATACTCTCTTGAAATTTTCGAGTATACCACACCATCTTCATAACCGGTGGTCAAAATTTCATTGTAATACTTTATGGCCGAATCATGTTCTTCTGCCATAGCGTACATACCCGCAGCATTAAAGTAACCTGAAGTATCCACTTCATCATATATACTTCTAATTTGAGCGCATCTAACAAACCCTTTTGAAGCAGCCATATAATCCTTAGCAGAATAAGCGGTATAAGCATCATTATACATTTTATTATATACATCCCTCATCAAGTACATTCTTACTTCTCCTAAATTTATTTTAGAATCTGGATTTGCAACTACCTTTTCAAATGCATCAGCCGACTTATAAATGGCTCCCGGCTGAATATCTTTATATTCAGCTGTAGTATCCACGGCAATAGCATAGTATATCTTCCCCATATACGACCATGTCTTTGGCCAAGTACCTGTTTTCACATGAACAGAAGCCTGATCAATAGCTGTTTTAGCTTTTCTTAAATCACCTGATTTATAATAGTTGTTAGCACTAGTTACCTTAGCTCCTTGTGCAAAAACACCTCCTGTAATTGCGAACATCATTATCGCAATAACTATCTTTTTCATATTCTAAAATTTAATTTTTCTACTTTTTTTTTAAAACTTGGAATGCAAAATTAATCATTATTCTCTTCTTCATTTGCATTATCCGTGCCAGACTCCTCGGTTGAATCCTCTGCGCTATCTTCATCGCCTGCATTTTCAGCTCCCTCTTCCGTACCTTCTTCTTGTTCATCTTCTGAATCATCATGCGGTACTTTTGCCACTGCAGCAATGCTATCCCCTTTACCTAAGTTGATTAAACGTACACCTTGGGTAGCTCTCCCCATAACTCTTACTGATTTTAACGCCATACGGATCGTAATACCCTTTTTGTTAATAATCATTAAGTCGTCTTCATCCGTTACATTCTTAATAGAGATTACGTGACCTGTTTTTTCGGTAACCTGAAGTGTTTTCACACCTTTACCACCTCTATTTGTAATACGATAATCGTCCACTGCGGTACGTTTACCATAGCCTTTATCTGAAACAACCATTACGCTAGATTCAATATCGTTGACGCAAATCATTCCGACCACTCGATCATCCTCATTCGCTAAGGTAATACCTCGTACACCAGAAGCACCTCTACCCATGGTTCTCACCTTACTTTCTTCAAATCGGATAGCTCTACCCGAATGCAATGCCATAATAATTTGAGAATCACCGGTGGTTAATTTTGCCTCTAATAGCTCATCACCTTCTCTTACGTTAATAGCGATGATACCGTTGGTTCTTGGACGAGAATAAGCTTCTAAACTTGTTTTCTTGATCACACCATTTCTGGTACACATCACAATGTTCAAATTCTTTACATAATCCTCATTTTTAATATCTTCCACATTAATGTAGGTCAATACTTTATCGTCCGGCTCTAAGTTGATCATGTTTTGAATCGCACGACCTTTAGCTCCTTTTCCACCTTCTGGAATTTCGAATACACGCATCCAGAAACATTTTCCCTTTTGGGTAAACACTAATAAATAGTTATGCGTGTTGGCCACAAACATTTCAGCTAAGAAATCTTCATTACGAGTAGAAGAGCCTCTGGAACCTCTTCCACCTCTAGCTTGCGTTTTAAATTCAGCTAATGGGGTTCTTTTAATATACCCAAGGTGAGAGATCATGATCACCACTTGTTCATTGGGTATCATATCTTCTATACGGAAATCAGCGGAGTTATACTCAATAACCGTATTTCGTTCATCTCCATATTTTTCCTTAATTCGAGTTAATTCTCCCACAATTATTTCGAAACGTAATTGCTCACTGGCCAAAATGGCTTTTAAACCATCGATGGTTTTCATTAACTCCTCATATTCGGCACGTAATTTATCTTGCTCCAGGCCTGTTAATTGACGTAGACGCATTTCAACAATAGCACGGGCTTGAATTTCTGATAAGTCAAACCTTTGGATCAATTTACCACGAGCTTCCTCTGTATTATTTGAGCTTCTAATTAATTTAATTACTTCATCAATATTATCTGAAGCAATAATTAACCCTTCTAATATATGGGCTCTTTCTTCTGCTTTTCTTAAATCAAACTTGGTTCTACGAGTCACCACATCCATACGGTGATCTACATAGTGACCAATCATTTCTTTTAAATTCAATAAATAAGGACGTCCCTTAACAAGGGCCACATTATTTACCGAGAAAGAAGTTTGTAACTGGGTATATTTAAAAAGGTTATTCATTACCACATTGGTAATGGCGTCACGCTTCAATTCATAAACAATACGCATTCCTGTTCTATCCGATTCATCCCGAATATCCGAAATACCTTCAATTTTTTTATCGTTCACCAAGTCGGCTGTCTTGGCAATCATTTCGGCTTTGTTTACTTGGTAAGGGATTTCCGTGACAATAATTCGTTCACGACCAGTTGGAGATTCCTCAATCTCTGTTTTCGCACGCATGACAATTTTACCACGACCAGTTTCAAAGGCTTGACGTACGCCTTCGTATCCATATATGATACCTCCTGTTGGAAAATCGGGTGCTTTTACATGTTGTAATAATTCATCAGTGGTGATATCATTATTTTCAATATAGGCCAAAGTACCATTGATAATTTCGGTCAAGTTATGCGGAGGCATATTTGTTGCCATTCCTACCGCAATACCACTTGCTCCATTCAATAACAAATTGGGTAACATCGCAGGTAAAACGGTGGGTTCTGTTAAGGAATCATCAAAGTTATTTGAAAAATCAACGGTATCTTTTTCAATATCAGCTAGCATTTCTTCGGAGAGCTTACGTAAACGTGCTTCGGTATAACGCATGGCAGCCGGACTATCACCATCCACCGAACCAAAGTTTCCTTGACCATCCACTAATGGATAACGAAGCGACCAAGGTTGTGCCATTCGTACCATGGCATCGTAAACAGATGTATCACCGTGTGGGTGATACTTACCGAGTACTTCCCCAACAATTCTAGCCGACTTTTTATGTGCTTTATTAGAATATACCCCCAAATCTAGCATACCGTAAAGAACTCTACGGTGTACAGGTTTCATCCCATCACGCACATCAGGAAGGGCTCTAGAAACAATTACAGACATTGAATAGTCAATGTAAGCTGATTTCATTTCGTCCTCGATATTTATTTTAATAATCTTTTCTCCGTCCGACATATTATATGTAGTTTATTATCAGTTGTTTGCATTAAGTCGCCAAAATATTCCGACCAACTTCCGAAAGTACAATTCCGACCTCAAAAAACAGTGTTGAAAACTACCGAATTTATTAACAAAAATCAGTTAATAAATAGCCCTCCTATTTTAGGCTTCAACGCCCATACAACCAATATTTTTGAGACGAACATAACTAACAACAATTATCATTTTTTTTCGTATATTCATACTTTAAAATCAACAACAAAAAGATCCAATTATAGCATGGAAAACAACTTATCACCTCGAGCAAAAGATGTGTTGACTTATAGTCGTGAAGAGGCCTTACGCTTAGGCCATGACTATATTGGAAACGAACACTTTATGCTTGGAATCATTCGTGAAGGCCAGGGAGTAGCCATAAAGGTTCTTGAGAATCTTAATATGGATATTCAAGAGTTGAGAAAACTAATTGAAGAGGCAATAAAACCTTCTTCAAAGTCTATTTCCAACATGAACCAAACGAATATCCCATTGGTAAAGCAAGCCGAAAAAACGTTGAAGCTAACGTTTTTAGAGGCCAAATTATTCAAAAGTAGAATGATTGGCACCGAACATTTTTTACTTTCTATCCTGAAAGAGCAAACAAATGTGGCCAGTAGAATTCTAGCTCAATTTAATATTAACTACGATACTGTGAAAAACGAATTAGAAAAAATCTTATCTGGCTCTGAGCCGGAAGGAATCACCCCGACACCTCGAGCAAATATTTCTGGTGGCACCCCTGAAGATGATGAGGGAAGGCCGGAAGGTATGGGAGGTTCATTTGGAGGATCTTCATCCAAACCAAAAGGTGACTCTAAATCCACGACACCAGTCCTAGACAATTTTGGAAGGGATTTAACACGTATGGCTGTCGATGGGAAATTAGATCCCATTATTGGTCGTACGAAAGAAATTGAGCGGGTTTCTCAAATTTTGAGTCGAAGAAAGAAGAACAATCCCATACTGATCGGTGAACCTGGGGTTGGAAAATCTGCCATTGCCGAAGGACTCGCTCTTCGGATTGTACAAAAGAAAGTCAGTCGAATTTTATTTGGTAAACGAGTAGTTACCCTTGATTTGGCTTCTTTGGTTGCGGGTACAAAATACCGAGGACAATTTGAAGAAAGAATGAAAGCCGTCATGAATGAATTGGAGAAATCGGATGATGTGATTCTATTCATTGATGAGATTCATACGATTGTAGGTGCCGGTGGAGCATCGGGATCGTTAGATGCATCGAATATGTTTAAACCTGCGCTTGCTAGGGGAGAAATCCAATGTATTGGTGCAACCACCTTGGATGAATACAGACAATACATTGAAAAAGATGGGGCTTTAGAAAGAAGGTTCCAAAAAGTAGTAGTAGAACCTACTTCTGTCGAAGAGACCATTACCATTTTGGAAAACATAAAATCCAAATACGAAGAACATCATAACGTTATCTACACACCTGAGGCTATTCAAGCCTGTGTTAAATTAACAGACCGTTATATCTCGGATCGTCATTTACCAGACAAAGCAATTGATGCATTGGATGAAGCTGGATCACGCGTACATATTACCCACATCGTTGTTCCCAAGGACATCTTAGAAATTGAAAAAGCGATTGAAGAAGTTAAAGAAAAAAAATTAACCGTTGTCAAACGTCAAAAATACGAGGAGGCAGCGCAACTCAGAGATGAGGAGAAAAAGCTTACAGAACGGTTAGATATAGCTCAAAAGGAATGGGAAGATCACACTAAAAAACACCGTGAGTTAGTTACTGAAGATAGTGTTGCTGAAGTAGTGAGTATGATTTCGGGTATCCCGACCCAACGAATTGCTCAAAAAGAAGGCGAAAAACTGATCTCAATGAAGGATGACCTTAAACATGCAGTGATTGGTCAAGATGAAGCGGTTGAAAAAGTAGTTAAAGCCATTCAACGGAATCGGGCGGGACTAAAGGATCCAAACAAACCGATTGGTTCCTTTATTTTTCTTGGTCCTACGGGAGTAGGTAAAACGCAATTAGCCAAAGTACTGTCCAAGTATTTATTCGATAACCGCGACAATTTGATCCGGATTGACATGAGTGAATACATGGAGAAATTTGCAGTTTCCAGATTGGTAGGAGCACCTCCGGGATACGTAGGTTACGAAGAAGGTGGTCAGCTTACGGAAAAAGTAAGACGGAAGCCCTATTCCGTAATTTTACTGGATGAAATCGAAAAGGCGCATCCAGATGTGTACAATATTTTGTTACAAGTATTAGATGACGGTCAAGTTACCGATAGCTTAGGGAGAAAAATAGACTTCAAAAACACCATAATTATCATGACTTCCAATATTGGGTCTCGTGAGTTAAAAGATTTTGGTCAAGGAGTTGGGTTTGCAACAAATGCAAAAACAAGCAATCAAAGTAACGAAGCAAAAGGGGTTATTCAAAGAGCTCTGAAAAAAACTTTTGCTCCAGAATTTTTGAATAGAATTGATGATGTCATTCTTTTCAATGCACTTGATCAGGAGGATATCTTTAAGATTATTGATATAGAACTAAAAAGCTTATTCTTTAGAGTAAACGAACTGGGTTACAAGATTGAGTTAACAAAAGCAGCCAAAGAATTTATTGCCACGAAGGGATACGATTCTCAATTTGGTGCCCGTCCATTAAAACGTGCTTTACAGAAATTCTTAGAAGATCCAATTGCCGAAGAAATTATCCAACAAAACATATCGGAAGGGGATAAGATTAAAGTAGGTATCGATAAGAAAAATGATAATGTCAAAATTACGGTCGTAAAAAAAGCAACGACAACAGATAAAAAATAAATCAAAAAAGTAGGGTTCGCCCTACTTTTTTTTTGCTCTTTCATGAACAGCTCCTCCATCCTTCAAAAACTTGGCCCAGGATTACTATATGCCGGTGCTGCTATTGGTGTATCTCATTTAGTACAATCTACTCGAGCCGGAGCTAGCTTTGGATTTAGTATGTTAATTGTAGTCGTTCTCGCTAACTTCCTTAAATATCCATTTTTTCAATATGGCCCTAGGTATACTGCAGCTACTGGCAAAAGTTTACTCCATGGGTATAAAAAATTAGGAACTTGGGCCGTTTGGTTGTTTCTATTCTTGACCGTTGGAACGATGTTTATCATTCAAGGGGCTATCACAATGGTTACAGCCGGTCTCGCCAAATATGTAAGCCACACCGATTGGGGTATTTGGATTTGGATGATTCTGATAACGGTAGTGGCCATGACTTTTCTAGGAATAGGGAAACTCCGTTTATTGGACAAGCTAATGAAGGTCATCATGGTGGTTCTGGCCTTAACGACAGTGGCCGCTGCTGTAGCTAGTTTCTTTGGAGATGTTCCAAAAACTGGAAACTCTGCCCCATTTGATTTTTCAAACAGCTCCCATTTATTCTTCTTAATCGCATTTATAGGATGGATGCCCGCTCCAATAGATATTTCGGTTTGGTACTCGGTTTGGAGCCAAGAAAAGTCAGTACCTAGTAGCCCTCAAAACTTAAAACATAGCTTATTCGATTTTTCGATTGGGTACTGGGGAACCGCATTCTTGGCTTTATGTTTTGTCATTCTTGGAGCTCAAATGTTATTTAACACCGGCACTGAACTATCCTCTAGTGCCGTAGTATTCTCAGGACAAATAATAGAAGCCTATGCAAATGCACTGGGTAACTGGGCGATTCCTATAATTTCAATAGCCGCATTTACAACCATGTTTAGCACCACTATCTCGGTCATGGATGGATTGTCAAAAGTGATGGTTTCGACCTTGGAGATTATTTTTGAGCAAAACAAGTTAGCCCCAAAAACGAATTACCGATTTTGGCTAATCCTATTGGGTTCAGGAGCAATGTTAGTTATTTGGCAGTTTGGATCCAATATGAAATCTTTAGTAGATTTTGCGACTACCCTCTCCTTTTTAACGGCCCCTATTCTGGCGTATCTAAATGTACGTGTTATGGAATCAAAAGAAATTACTGGAGAATATATACCTTCCAAATTCACGAAAATGGTCAGTTATATCGGTTTAGTGACTCTCGTTATTTTCTCCTTGATTTTTATTGGCATCCGATTCCTTTAGAAACAATTACTTTAGATCGGTCGTTTCTAAATCAACCAACTCATCCCCTATTAAAATTGGAATCTTATTGGTGGTATTTAGAGTCAGGCAAAAACGAATATCCTCTTTTAAGTTCAATCGTGCTAGGCGTCTTCTATGCGAAGATACTTTCAATAATTTTTCAGGATCTTTTTGAGCCATTTCAAATAAATGCATCGCAATTAACGCTGAATCTTCTACATCATGCTCCATGGAATAGGTTCCATCCTGAATTAGTTCTTTTGTTAATGCACCTGCAAAAAGTGAATCTTCCAGATTTATTCTACCCTTCCAACCGGAGCATAAAATAATTACATTTTTCTTTTGTCCTACGAGCCATTTTGAAAGGGCGGATATATTTAAAAATGAACCGATAACAATAACTTCAGAGTTCTTTTTGGCCATTTCAATAGCACGTGTACCATTGGTGGTGGTCAACACTAAAGTTTTCCCCTTAATATTATCACCCATGTAATCATAAGGCGAATTCCCAAAGTCAAATCCTTCTACTTTTTCTGCGTTTCTTTCTGCACCAGCTAAATAGCCTTTTTTCTGCAACGCTCGAGCTTCTTCAATAGTTTCAACAGGAATCATCGCTTTTGCACCATGCTCAAAAGCGGTGCAAATAGCACTGGTAGCTCTGAATATATCGTTAACGACTACAATACTTTCGGAAGAATCGTAAACTTCAAAATTTTCGGGTGTATAACTAACTTCAATTAAAGGCATAAACTTTTGTTTTGATCTATAGCAGAAATAGAAAAATCTAGTACAAACATTCTCCTACCAGATTTCAATTATACTATTTTATTTTAAGAATGGAATACCCACAACAACCGCTTTAATGGTTTTCTTACGGATTTGGATTTGGATTTCGGTTTCCTTTTTATTAAATGGCAGATTAATATACCCCATTCCAATCCCTTTACTTAAGGAAGGGGATTGCGTACCAGAGGTTACATTTCCAATTTTATTCCCCTCCATATCTAGGATATCATATCCTTGTCGGGGAATCCCTTTTTCAACCATTTCAAAACCAACAAGTCTACGTTTTAACCCAGCTTCTTTTTGTTTCGCTAAATAATCTCTATCGATGAAATCGTTTCCATCCACAAATTTAGTTACCCACCCTAAACCTGCTTCCAAAGGAGAGGTCGTATCATCAATATCATTTCCATATAAACAGAAACCTTTTTCTAAACGTAAGGTATCACGAGCCCCCAATCCAATAGGTTTGATTCCTTGAGCTTCACCCGATTTGAATATGGCCTCAAACACCGTTTTAGCATCGGCATTTTTTACATAAATTTCAAAACCACCAGATCCTGTATATCCAGTCGCTGAAACAACGACATCGGATACCCCGGCAAACGTTCCAATTTGAAAGGTATAATACACCATATCGTGCATGTTGATTTCAGTCAAACCCTGCAATGCATCTGAAGCCTTTGGCCCTTGCACAGCAAAAAGACAATAATCATCCGATTGGTTTGATAAAACAGCCCCCATGGTATTTTGTTTGTTCACCCAATCCCAATCCTTTTCTACGTTGGCACCATTAACGACTAACAAATAGTTTTCTTCCGTAATTCGGTAGACCAATAAATCATCCACAATTCCACCCGTACCATTTGGGAGGGTAGCATACATAATTTTCCCATTAAAAAGAGAGTTTACGTTATTGGATGTAATTTTTTGAACTAATTCTGTTGCTTTTGGTCCGGTAACAAAAAACTCACCCATATGCGAAACATCAAAAACACCTACGTCATTTCTTACCGTGTGATGTTCTTCCATTAATCCAGCGAAGGTGACCGGCATGTTATAACCTGCAAACTCCACCATTTTACCGCCCATGGCGATGTGACTATCTTTTAAAACTAAATCTTTCATAATCAATACTTAAAAAAAGAGAAACCTCTTTTGGAAATTGGGTGAAATACGAGAAAACAAAGTGGTTTCACGAAATTTCACAAGGCACCAAACGTAAATAAATTCCAAGGGAATTCAAAGGTTTGGTACGATCTAAAAATGCTATTTTTGAACAGAATGAGATGGTCATTATTAGCAACATTATTTACCTTGAGTTTGGGTTCGTTTTATGGAATAGGTTGCTCCACTTCCGTAAAAAACAATACAGACGAATTATTGTATCCAGACCAAATTTCGGATCTTAGAAAACGGAAGGATTTGGACTTTAAAAACAATTTAAGCTCCCCCATTCCGAAAAAATCAAGAGAAGCATTTACAGGGTTAAAATATTTTCAAATTTCTAAAAACTGGAAAATTGATGGGGAACTTCAAGTTCTAACCACCGGAACTCCTGTTCGAATGACCACAACGAACGGAGAAATATCCAATATGTTACTTTACGCAAATATTTCCTTTGTACTAGAATCCCAAAAACATCAACTCCAGGGATTTGTTCTTATGAACTCACTGTCAAACGAATTATTTATTCCATTTTATGATGAAACCAATGGCAGCGAAACTTACGGAGGCGGTCGTTACCTAGAAATTCCATTTTCTGACACTTCCGATTCTGTCACTCTAGATTTCAATTTGGCATATAATCCTTACTGTCATTACAATGGATTATTCTCGTGTCCTATCCCTCCAATTCGCAACACTTTAAATGCAAAAATTAGGGCCGGAGAAAAAAAATGGTACTAGTTTAATTCAACCTCTTGGAGAGAAATATATTTTAATAATACATTCTGAAGTTTATTTCGGTCAATGGGTTTCGCAATAAAATCATCCATCCCTACGTTCGCAATTTTTTCTTGATCTTCGGAAGTCGAATAGGCTGTTTGGGCAATTATGGGAATATGGGGCATTTTAGACTTAATGATTTTTGTGGCCTGATACCCATCCATTACAGGCATTCCAATATCCATTAATATCAAAACAATGCCATTTTCGGGGGTACAAGCCGAAACGGCTTCTTCTCCATTTTTCGCATAAATCACCCGACATCCAACGCCTATTTTTTTTAACAGAGACTTTAAATATAAGGCATTTACTTGATCGTCTTCCACTACCAAAATAGCACTTGCTTTGCTTATTTCCTTTTCCGAATTAATTAATGGACTTTGGTGGAATGATTGCTCTTTATAAATGGAATTGTAAGGTATCCGTACCCTAAATGTAGTCCCTTCGTTTACGGTAGATTCTACTCGGGTAGATCCCTTCAATAGATCCACATGTTCTTTGACAATAAAGAGTCCTAAACCTAGCCCTCCATAATCAGCTGAAATGGATTTGTCAGCTTGGGCAAATTTCTCAAAAATTCGATCCATTTTACTTTCTTCAATTCCAATTCCTGTATCGGAAACAAAAAATTCTAACTCCTCATTTACCAATATATAACCAAAAGAAATCTCACCGGAACGAGTGAATTTAAAAGCATTTTGCAGTAAATTACTAAGTATTTTCTGTAATTTGATATCATCAACCAAAATGGTACTTTCCTTATCCGATAGCGATTGACTCATATCGAAAGTTATGTTCTTTTCTTTTGACTCCAGTCTAAAAATGGCAAATAATTCGTTCGTTAGGTGGTTTAAACAAACCGAGACTTCACGTGTATGTGCTTGATTGGTCTGCAATTTTGAGATTTCAATGATCTCATCAATAATATGAATCAATTGATTCCCACTGTTTCGAATTATTTTGGCATATTGCTGTGCTTGCTCTCTTCCTGGATTTTCTTCTGCCAAAATATTTGAAAAACCAATCACTCCATTCAATGGGGTTCGAATTTCGTGAGACAAATTATTTAAAAATTCTGTTTTTAACCGCTCTCCTTCTTCCGCTTTCATTTTTGCGATTCGAAGTTCCTGTTCGACCCGTTTTATCTCACTAATATTAACAATGGAAACCAATGCATTTCCCGTGCTTTGCATTATGACCACTTTTATCAAGGTAAAGATTTTTTCACCAGAAACATGGACCAACTCTGTATGACCACTAAATTTAGTATTACCAAAATGCAATTCGGAAATTAAACGTCTAAAAAAAGTTAGAAAGTGGGTGTTTTGATTCGTTACCATACTTTCTTGAACATCCAAAATAGATGTTTGTCCAAGTAACTTAAAAAGCCGTTTATTAGCCTTCAAAATAGTCAGTTTGGTCATGCAAAACTTTAGGAACTCGGAATCATCATCCATTAGTTTCAGAAAGTTTACATGACTCATATCTTTCCCTTCCAGCACCTTAATTAATTCCGAAATTCCAAATTCAACAATAGATACCGGATTTTCTTGAAAAAGGACTTCTAAATTTGCCTCGCTATGCAGCAACATTTTATTGTTAACCGACAATTTTCGACTCAAAGCTTGTAAGGATTTATTATGTTGAGACAGTTGCCTTTCGTTTTTCACCCTTTCTGTCACGTTTAAAATGGACACATTGGCCATTAACTTATTGTTTTTCTCATCTATTTTAAAGAAAAATTTAACGACACCTGTAAGTTCATCTCCGTTTAACGTTTTTAATTGCGTTTGAACCGTAGATTCCATATCCCCATTTAAAACCCCTTTGGTTACCTGAATAAATCCGTGAATTGCTTTAGTGGTTACTATCTCCGTTATCCGGGCCATTAACTCCCGTTTGTTTTTTGCTTCAAAAAGTTTCACGGATGCCTGGTTAACCATATTGACTTTTACTTTGTCCATATGTTCCAGAAACCAATTGGAATTTAGTTTTACGGACTCATCCCAAGAATCCTCAAATCTCTTATCCTTTTGAATCCCAATCAAAAACTCAGAAAAATCTTGCTCCATCAGTGCGACCCTACTTTCATCAAAAATATTCTCAAATTTCCTTTTCGCTACTTCCAGTTCATCCACTTTTTCTTGTAATTCTTGCGTGAATTTCTTTTTTTCAATTCCCGCCTCTTTCTCCTTGGTAATATCCAAAAAACAACCTCTTTTAGTGACTGGTTTTCCATTTTCTATTAAAACGGTGACTACTTCATGAAACCACCCAATGGTTCCATTTTCCCTAATTATTCTGTATTCATGATTATAATTGAGTCCCAAAGCAATATGTTTTTCACAATAATTCCTCGCTCTTTCTCTATCATCTGGATGCACGATAGAAACCCAAAAATCATAGTCCACCCATTCCGATTTATGGTAACCTGTAATCCTTTCAATCTGAGAACTCATGTAGCTAATTTTAGAGTTCTTCAAATCATATTCCCAGGCTACCGAAGAAGTTATTTCCAATAACTTTCGGTACAATGACTCACTTTTTTTCACCAATAATTCTGCTTTTATATTTTTTATTCTTGCCCCCGCTAGGGTAGCAATTGTAGTCAAAACTTCCTGATGAGATAAGGTAAAATAATTTACTTCCGCATGCTCCGAATCAATCACCCCAAAAACTTGGTTATCTATCAAAATTGGAACAGCGATTTCGGAACGACCATTAAAGCCATCGGATATATACCTAGAATCTAGTTTAATATCCTTTACTAGGATGGTTTTTTTCGTTCGTGCACAAGCACCAACAATTCCTTCAAAATTTCTAAATACCAAGGGCTTCATATTAGAGGATGAACCATCCCTATTTCGCTTTTTCTCCACCAGGTTATTTGTTTCCGAATCCAATTGGTACACGACACAATCCGTAAAGCCAAACTTATTTTGAACTAACTCAATAAGCACCCAAAAAAGTTCGTCCACAAAATGAATACTTCCCAATTTACGGGTCAGTTCATTTATAGCCTCTAAGAAAATGGTTTTTGATTTTAGTTCTATATTAGATTCTTTAAGGGATTCCTTTTCTGTGCGTAATAAACCCTCGGCTTTTTTGCGATCAGAAATATCTCTTAATGAGGTAATTCTAATGTTTCTATTCCCAATTACCACCGTTTTCCCTTGAGCTTCGGCATGAAAAAGATCTCCCCCTTTCTTTACGGCTAGCATTTCATAGGGCTCCGTCACCCCATTTTTCATATTTTCAAATACCAATGCCTGGCTGCTAGGGTGTATTATTGTTGATGCGTGTTTACCAAGAACCTCATCTTCCTTAAATCCAAATATTTTTGCCGCAGCAGAATTTAAACCAATACAAAATCCATTTTCGGTTATTAGTAATGCTTCAAAACTATTATTGGCCAACATGGGTATCTGACTCCCCACATTAATGGTCGAGTCATATAACAAATCAACATCTTTAATTACATCTGGCAAGAACAAGTTAAGCTCATAAAATTCGACTTTATTATCCGTATTCCGTAACTCCTTTACGGTACAATAAAACCGTTCATATAGCGGTTTTGAATTTTCAAACGCTAGATATTGTTTATTGAACCGGTTTAAATCCCCCCCAAGGTCATGGGGCGAATCGGTGAATATTTCAAAATTCTCCTCTTTGCAAAGCATAGAAATAAAGTTCACTGAATTTTCCAAAAAAAAACCCGAACTCAGATTAAAAAAATTGGTAAAATTAGAGGACGCAAATTTCACACTTCCCCCCCGATCATTATTAAGGAAAAAAGTAATCCCCACATTTTGCGGTTCCGTTAATACAGAAATAGAGCTGGTATTTGGATCAATTAGGTTTTCCATTCATTTTGCTTTTCAGGTATTCAAAAATATTTAAACCTTCTCGCCATCTTCGGAAAATTACTTAAGATATTCAGATTAGGTTATACTCATTGATTGATGGTTTAAAAGATAGATAAAACCATCAATTTTACAAAATTTGATTCCAACAAATAAATGGAATCAAGGTCATCCTTGTTACTCGCTAGGCGCTAATTCAAAATACTTAGTTAATACTTTTATTAAATCCATACGTTCTATGGGTTTCACCAGAAAATCATCCATACCCACTTTTTTCATTTTTTCTCTATCTTCCAATGAAGCATAGGCCGTTTGAGCTACAATAGGTACATTGGGGTACATTCTTTTGATTTCAATCGTAGCGTTATATCCGTTCATCACGGGCATTCCAATATCCATGAAAATGAGTGTAAACTCTCTATTCATTTCACAAATCTCAACGGCTTCTTGACCATTTTTAGCATGCACAATTTGACAGTTCACACCTATCTTGTTTAGGGTCTTAATGAGGTACATGGTATTAACTTCATCATCTTCAACCACCAAAACCATACATTTTTCGGTGGTTTTAAACTTATTTAGTTTCATCGTTATTTCCGGAAGATCATAAACAGGATGAAAGGGTAGTATCACTTCAAATAATGCTCCTTGGTTTAGGTTAGAACTCACTTTTACATTTCCATTAAGTAATTCGATATGCTCTTTTACGATGGAAAGCCCTAAACCTAAACCGCCATAATCAGCTGCAATATTTTCGTTTCCTTGAACAAATTTCTGAAAAATAACATCCAATTTTCCTTTTTCAATCCCTATACCGGTGTCTTGGACAAAAAACTTCAATTGATTTTTCACTAAATCATATCCAAAGGATACCTCCCCAATGGAAGTGAACTTAATCGCATTTTGCACTAAATTACTTAAAATTTTGTGCAACTTAGTTTTATCAATCAAGATCACACTATCTGTATCCGACAAGGGTTTTCGTAGCGTAAGTTTCAAACCCTTTTCTTTGGCTTGAATATCAAATACGGAGTACAGATCATCGCAAAGTTGATTTATAGAAACCTGCACCTTTATTGAGGGGATTTGATTGGTTTGGATTTGAGAAATTTCTATTATTTCGTCAATGATCCGAACCAATTGATTCCCACTATTTGTAATGATTTTTATGTATTCCTTTATTTCTTGAGACTTTAAATTAGGATCCGCTAATAGGGAAGAGAAACCAATTACTCCATTTAATGGAGTCCTAATTTCATGGGAAAGATTATTCAAAAACTCCGTTTTCAAACGATCGCTTTCCTCAGCTTTCAACTTGGCAATTATCAGTTCAGTTTCAATTTTTTTTAGTTCCGTTACATCTACTAAAGAAATAATCACCCGATTGGTATTTACAATTCTAACAAACTTAACGATAGCCGATACCGTTTCATTTTTTGAATTCACAAAAGGATAATGGGTGGTATAGCTATTTTCACCATTTAAGGTTGAAATAATTTGAAACTTAGCAATTCTACCTTCATTAGATTCAAAAGCCTTAAACAACAGTTTTCTCAATTCCGAAGTGTCTTTTGCACCAAAAAGTTTCAATCCAGCCTTATTTGCTCTAAGTATTTTTATTCCGAATAAACATTTCGCTAAAAAGGCAGGATGTTCCACCATATACTGGTCAAAATGGAGTACACTATCTTTAACGTCATCCAGTTCCAACAACATCTGTGAAATGTCCTCTTCCCACATAGGTACAGGATTATCTTGAAACAAAGCTTCCAAACGAGCCTCTGAATCTACTAACCTGCCATTCTTTTCGGTTAACTGTTTACTTAATAATTGCAATGAATTGTTATGTCTTGCTAATTCAATTTCATTCAATACACGATCGGTCACATCCACAATAGATGTATGACAAATAGTTCTATTTGTATTTGGGTCCACCTTTACAAACAATTCCGCTTCTCCAGTAATTTCACGGCCTTTTAACCCATTTAACTCGGTTTGAATTTTGAATTCAATTTGGCCTTCAAAAATTTGTTTTACCACTTGAACAAATGCCATCCGCGTATGGTTAGTTAATATTTCCTTTATCCGGGAATTCAACTCTTTTTTATTAGAGGCCTGAAACAAATTAACCGCTGCCTTGTTTAATTTAACCAATTTAATTTTGGATAAACAAACTCTAAAATCTACCATATGGTCGGAAACCATTTGTTCAAAAGACACCCCGTTATCAATTAATATTTTCACCGATTTAATAAACTCCGTTAAATCATCTTGTAAAAGAGCTATCCTACTCTCTTCAAATATTTCCTCGAAATTATGTTTGGCAATTTGCAATTCATTCACCTTCGTTTGTAGCGCTTCTGTAAATTCACGTTTAATTTTCTCCGTTCGTTTTTGCGCTGTAATATCCAGAAAACATCCTCTTAAAGTAATAGAATGTTCATTTTCATACATAACCGTCACCACATCATGTAGCCAACCAATACTACCGTCTTTCCTAATAATCCGATATTTATGGTTGTAATCTCTTTTTAAGGCAATGTTATATTGACTAAATTTAATCACCCGATCTCGATCATCAGGATGAATAATATTGTCCCAGAATCTGATAACTTGCCATTCACTTCTAGTATACCCAGATATGCTCTTAATTTGTGGACTTATGTAATTATATTTTTCCGCACTTAAATCATATTCCCATGCCACCGAAGAAGTTAAGTCCAGTAATGTTCTGTAGAGTTCCGAGTTTTTACGAATGTTTTGATTCAATCCATACGCTTTGGATACATCTCGAACAATAGATTGAATGAAATTTTCACCATTCAGTTCAAACCTATTCAAACTAACCTCTGCATAAAAAGGGGTTCCATCTAGTTTGGTATGTACCCAATCAAAATATTGAGAATCACCTGCTGCTGCATTTATCTTAAGTTGCAAACCCACTTCTTTACTCAATTTTCCCGAGGGTTGAATTACGGGTGAAAACACAAATGGGTTTTGTCCAAGCAATTCCTTTTTAGAGGAACACCCAAACATATCCACCGCCATTTGATTACAATCAACCCAAATATTATTCTTGGATAGAAATATGGCGTCCTGCGCTTTTTCAAAAATAAGCCGATGTTTCAACTCACTTTCTTTCAATTGAATTTCCGACTCAATATTTTTTATCCTTTCAGAAGCAATAGACGCGATGGTGACCATCACTTCAATATGCTCTGTGGTGTAATAATCTTTTTTACTATGTTCAGAATCTATGACTCCATATAGCTGATTATTTATCAATAAAGGTACCGATAATTCGGAAGAGCCATTCGCCCCATCATTTACGTATCTAGAGTCCAATTCAATATCTCGTACTAAAACAGGTTTTCGGTCTTTAGCACAAGCGCCTACAATTCCCACAAAATTGGAGATTACATAAGGCTCCTTATTCCGATTATTTTGCTTTCTTGAATGTTCTATTAACTTTTCCGTTTCTGGATGAAACTTAAAGATAATACAGTCTTCAAAATCGAATTTCTTTTCTAAAAGGTCCAATAAAACCTGATACAATTCAGGGACCGTATGCACCGCATGTAACTGAATGATAAACTCATTAATAGCTTCCAAAAAAAGTGTTTTGGAATGCAGTGCCTCGTTCGATTTTTTCAAATTAATCTTATGCTCCTGAATTATTAATTCCGCTTTCTTCCGTTCATCAATATCTTTTAATGCGCTAACCCGAACAACGTTTCCCCGATAATCAATATCCTTACCTTGAATCTCAGCATAAAAAGTAACTCCCCCCTTGGTTATCATTTTTATTTCATATGGGGTAGCTATTCCATTTGCGAAATTTTGCTGCACCAAATCTAAATACGTAGGTTCCACAAGGGTTTCTCCAGTCATTCCAATTATTTCAGAGTCAGAATAACCAAATACCTTTCTAGCCGCATCGTTTTGACCTATACAAATTCCATTTTCAGAAATAAATAAGGCATCTAAACCATTGTTAGTAAATACGGGAATCTGGTTTTTTATAGCGTCCACGATCTCGCATATACGCTTCTCAACCTCGGGAGTTGATGTTTTAACTCTTTTTGGAAATAGATGTAATTCCACAATTCCCTTTCCTTCTTTCAATACGGGACTTGTAATTACCTCACAAAAAAACAAACTTGATTTACCTTTACTATTTAATAGTTCAATTCGTTTTTTATCTCTTTGCAAAAAACCAGAGACCTCATGAGAGTCAACAAAAGGTGGACAATCCGTTTTCACTATCTCCCAGAAAGATTTTAGATTGGAGTAAAATAAGGCGGTATAATCCAAATAATTAAAAACACTATTGGAAACAAATTCTATTTTCCCAGTCAATGAATTTACAAGAAAGATAATTGACTGATTCTCATAATATCCCCGATGATCCTGCGAGAACAATTTACTTCCTAACTCATGAACATTTACTATTCCCATACTTTACCTACATATTATTTAAGTACTTTTCAATAGGTTATTTCCTATTCTTGTGAGTCATAGGAATTATTCGCCAGTCCTTACAAAATTATTATTAAACAATCAAAAAAATTTATTCATTCAGTCAATGTGATTCATCACAGATTCAAAAATGTATACTCAATAATGGTTATCTTCAATAATAAGTTCGGGATTAATCTGCCCTCCCCCTAATTCGTCAAAAATTGAATCCCCAATTATTTACTTTGGAATAAAACCATGCATTTCTACCCTACTCAATTCCAACCCATCCACTTTGAGGGGAGAGGCTGTTAGATTAATAATTAGAGAAGAGTGCGTCCTATTTTTATTGGCTTTTATGCCCCTCACGCCTTCTATTAATAATAGCAATGACATGGAGGAAATTCACCGTATCCTATGTGTTTTACATACTAATCTTTAACAAGAGTGACATCGATCTATTTTCTATTCGTATTAAACTAGACGAAAAAACGAGCGATCGGGAACTTTATGAATCAGTAAATACATTCATTAAATCAATGGTATAAAGTAAAGCCTCATTTGGTTTAACAATTTTTGTATTTGATCCGATCGCACCGAAAGCCAAGTTACTTGGAATGATACAAATAGTTCTCCCTCCTTTTTTCATCGCACGGATAGCGATATCCAATCCCAAAATAACTTGATCTTGATCTCCTAAAAAGTAGGAAAAGGGTTTATTCACCGCACGTGTAGATTCCAAATTTATACCTTGAGCATTTTCACTTTCCATATGGAAAACTACCTCGTTTCCGACTTCTGGGTAATTTCCAGAACCTGAAATTTGTTTTATTAAGTAAATACCATTAACAAACTGAATGCTATCCTTATTAAACTGCCCCAACAAGTTTTGAATATCCTTCCGTTCCTTTATCGTAATTTCTTCGGGCAAGAAATTCAACAATTCTGAAACGTGCTTTTTATTCGCTTCCATACGACTATGTAATTTCACCCCAAACAATTGTTCTTTTTCGTTTTCAAAAGAAACAAAGACACCACTGTCGCCAACATTAAGTAAGCCCAAAAACTCCATTATTCCGGTGTCGTTTACCGAATAATATTGGACCTCTTTAATCCTTTTCGTCTTCTTTAGTAATTCACCCTTTCGAGAATAAACCGTAATGTTATACGATATAAAATCACTATCAGCTAAAGATTGATACGGTTCTCCAAGGGTATGGATTTGATAATTTAAACCGGTGTAAGTAACTGAAAACCCTTCATACTTGGATGTATTTGCACAACTGTATATCGTTAAACCTAAACAAAATAGGAGAATGTATCTACTCATTTATTTTCACTAATAAGATATCAAAAACCACCGTTGAATTTCTAGGAATACGATTAAAATCACCCGTATAGCCATGCGCCAAATGCGATGGAATAATAAACTTTGCTCGGTCGCCAGGGGCCAGAAACTGCACCCCCTCTTGCAGTCCATTTTCTACTTCATCATGGCCTACAATAAAGGAAGCTAAATTATTAGAGTCGGATAAATAAATGGTTTTACCGTTTATTAAACTCACCTCGTATTCTACATACACCGTATCATCCACCTTCGGAAATACTTGCGAATCACCTCGTTCATAAACCAAATAGCGTAAACCAGTCCCAGTTTTAGACATATCCCACCCTCTACGTTGAATGAACTTGTCAATTTGGTCTGACTCCATCCGAACCGATTTCCGGTTATTATTAACCAATTCTTTTTCGGTAACGATACGCTGCTTTTTAGGTTTCGGTATATCCTGACAAGACATCGTAAAAGAAACCATTAGAATTAATACGACTGATTTAATTGAAATATAGTTCATCCTTAAATTTTTTCATAATGCGTTCAAAATGCGCAATTGCTTCCGGTAAAGTCATATCTAATCTACCTCCGGCAGCATTTCTATGTCCACCACCATTGAAGTGAACACGCGCCAAAGCATTCACATCAAAATCACCCTTTGAACGTAACGATACTTTAACAAACCCGTCACTTTCTCTAAAAAACCCAGCTACTTTCACCCCATTTATCGCCAAGCCATAATTAACCAAACCTTCAGAATCGCCTATTTGGAAATTGAATCGATTTTGTTCTTCTTCACTGATCGATATATATGCGGCTTGAATTTGATCTACCAACTTCAATTTTTCAGCCAACACATACCCCATTAAACGCATTCTATCCAGGCTATTGGTATCATATACTTTAGAATATACCTGGTCGGGTTCTACTCCTGCCTCGAGTAAATAAGCGGCTGCATAATGCGTTTCTGAGGTAGTGGAACCAAATCTAAATGAACCCGTATCGGTAACTATTCCGGTATAAAGACACTCACCCATTTCTTTAGTAATATCTACTTTGCCTCCAAGTGCTTCAATAACATCAAACACCATTTCTGAGGTGGATGATTTATCATGATTAGAGAACATAATATCCACAAAATCGGTGGGTTGTCGATGGTGATCAATCATCACAAATTTAGCAGGGTGACTTTCTACCACAGGCCCCAAATCTCCAATACGTTTTAAGTCGTTGTAATCCAAAAAGAAAATAACATCCACATTTTCAAGCGCAGTATCCACGGTAACAGGAGATTCTGAATGTAAGATGATTTCAGAAGATCCAGGCATCCAATTATAAAAAGAGGGAAACTCATTGGGGGCAATAACCGTGCATTGATGGCCTTTAATAGTCAAAAATTGTGACCAACCTAAACAAGAACCTAAGGCATCACCATCTGGGTTCATATGAGGTATAATAACCACTCTTTTGGGAGCAGAAAGCAATTCTTGCAATTGTTCAATTTTATTCACCTTAATTCTTTTTAGTTCGTTCTAGTAGTGATCTACAATACCCATTTTTTTAAGTAAAAATGAAGCATTCATATTTTGACATACTCGATTTCTTAGTTTATAATCAAAAACTAATTCATCTTTATTAAACTCCACTTCGAAAGATTTATTTTCAATCTTATCCGGATGTTTATTGGCTAACACACACAAACTTAGGTCATGTGTAGCAATCAACCCCATCATATTGTAACGGATCATTTTTTCGACAAAGGCGTAAGACCCACGGGCTTTATCGTGCGAATTGGTTCCTTTTAAAATCTCATCTAAAATGACAAAGCGTTTTTCACCTGCTTTTAGTATATCAGAAATTCGAGCTAACCGACTCAACTCAGCATAAAAAAAAGAGGTTTGCTCCGCTAACGAATCTTCGGTACGCATACTCGAAAAAATCATCATTGGGCTAAATTTAAAATTTGATACCGGCACAGGAGCTCCCATCATACCCAAAACCATATTCAATCCAACGGTTCTCAAGAAGGTACTCTTCCCTGCCATATTTGCACCTGTAATGATATTTACAGACCCTTGACCTTTTAATTCAAAATCGTTTCCCACTGCCTTTTTTGTCTCCAGCATAGGATGTTTCATATCCTTTCCAAACACTTCAAACTCCTGATTAGAAATTTCTGGATAATAGAAATCATTATTGTTATAGGATAGGTTGGCTAAGGAAATAGTCGCATCAAACTTTCCAATTATATCTAACCATGTTCCCAATTCCAAGGAATTTTCCTTTTTCCATTGGTTCATACGCTGCATTAATTGTAAATCCCAAAGTAAGAATGCATTTAACACAATACCCACTAACATATTTGAGCGTTGTTCAAAGCTACCTAATAAAGATTTTAACTGCCCTAATTTCTGGGAAGCTTTTATCGAATCCGAAGCCAACAATTGGGCTTGCCAATCCTTTAATAATTCAGAATCAAACTCTTCCGTCTCAATTTTCCGAGTCAATTTAGCCAACACTTCAAATTTGATGACTAAATTGGAAATGATTCCATATTCATGATTTACCTTTTTTAGTTGCGAACCGACAAACGTTAATGGCACCAATAAGAACCATCCGAAATTAACCCAACTCACATAGCCCAATATGGTTCCTACGAGTAAGAGTAAGGTAAGGGCTGGAAGAATGGTTAAGGTAACTTTATGAATAAAAACACCTCTTAACTCACTTTCTAATTCATGCCAATGGGTAATTTTATCTTGGTCCTTTTGACTGAGTTGGTTAATCATTCCATTGGCTAAAAAATCCTGGCGCCAATCTAGTTTTTTCACTAACTCTTTTACCCCTTCTTGCTTTTTAACAATGTCGGAGATCACCAACTCCGGAACCGTTAACCAATTTGCTAAGGTTGATTTTCCCTGGACAGTTACCGTACGATTAAACTTGGAAAAAAATGAACGAAGACCGAACAAATCAAAGTCGTGAGAATATTCATGATCCGATCGCGTAAACTCCGATCCATTATCTGGGTTTTGATACTTTCCATGAATTGCCTTATTTTCATTTGTATTAATAGAAATTAGCGCATCCAAATATTGAATTTCCGTATCCGCCTTCCCATTTAAAACGACCAATCGAAGAAACAATACTCCTCCCCCAAAAAGAAACAGAGCAATTGGGATCGTTTGTCCCCAATACACATACACCCCAACAAAGATTAAAACAAACAAGAGTAACCGAGAAAACCCTAGGTTTCGGGAAGCCGATTTATACTTTTTCAAATCCTTTGAAAACTGAGTGATTCTAGCCTCGTAAATAAAGCTCATTTGCGTTATGTTTAAATCACAAATAAAGAAATTTTATGGGCCCAATTCTATCTGTCTCTTCATATTTTACGAACATTTAAGAAACTTTTTCAACTCGTGTATAACAATGCCTGGTAAGTGGTAGAGATTAGGCTGGTAATATTTATTTTCGTTTTCATCAATTTTTAATACATGTTAGGTATAAATTCCAAATTACAACATAATTACAGTAAGATATACCGCATTGTTATTGTGGCTATTACCATTTCACTAATGGTATATATATCGCCTAGCACGAGTAAATTTCAATACGAATTTGAGCAAGGTTTTCCATGGGTACATCAACCTCTATACGCCCCATTCTCCTTTCCTATTAGTAAAACAGAGGATCAAATTAGTTCCGAAAGGAACGAAATCATTGGCAATAGCTATTTATACTTTGATGTTGAAGAAAGTGTAGCTGATTCGGTTATCTCTGCCTTTCGTAAAAAATCAAATGAATTATTTGCTCAAGACAGTGTTTCGGCAGAGAAATACAAGTCTCTTTTTGAAGCAGAAGGAATCGAACTCATAAGACGGTTGTACGATAAAGGAATTATTGAAGATCAGGATAGCTTAACCAATAAATCGCGCGATTACATCATCAAAACCATTCAAAATCATACGGAAAGTCAATTTGAAATTCAGGATTTCTTTACGGTCACAGAAGCTTTTGATAGTATTCAGAGTTGGACCGCAGATATCAAGAGAGGTAAGGTTTTACAAATCACGGTATTTGAAAACCTTAAAGCGAATGTAGTATTCAATTCTCGTTTAACCTCCGAAATAAAAAACCAGAAATTAGAAGCGCTAACTACGGTGTATGGAAAAGTTAATCAAGGAGAGAAAATTATAGGAAAGGGAGAGATTATCACCCCCGAAATATATCAAAAACTTAACTCATTAGTGGCCCTTTCAGAAAAGCAGGCAGGCTCCAACCAATCTGAGCTTTTTGTCTATGGAGGAACGTTAATTTTTGTAAGTTTTGCCACCCTTTTACTCATATTATTAGTCAAGTCCTTTAGTCCGTATACCTATTCGGAAACTAACTCTTTCACGCTAATTTTAATTCTATTCTTCCTAAATTACCTGATGTCTAACATTCCGAGGGTATTTCCAGATATAGAAATTTACATCCTTCCTTTTGCTTTGTTTGCGGTGGTGTTGCAATCCTTTTTTAACTCCTCTTTATCGGCCATTATTTATATGCTGATGATCATGATTGCCACCACTTTTGCACCCAATGCCATGGAATTTTTATGGATAGAAGCACCCGTAGGATTATTAGCCATACTCTTATTGAAAAATTTACGGAAACGTTCTCAATTGTTAGCCGTTATTTTATTGATTTTCCTGACCTCATCCGTTTTATATTTTGGTTTTAGTATCATTAAAGAAGGGAATCTAATTAACGTCAAACCCGTCAACTTTTTATGGTTTGCCACGAGTGCTATGTTAACTTTAATCTCTATTCCCATTGTCTATCTTATAGAGCGAATTTTTGGTTTAATATCTGAGATGGCTTTATTGGAATTAGCAGATACCAACAATACACTTTTACGTGAATTGGCTCAAAAAGCACCGGGAACCTTTCAACATTCTATGCAAGTGGCCAATTTAGCAGAAGAATGTGCACTTGAAATTGGTGGGGATGCTCTTCTTATTAGAACTGGAGCTTTATACCACGATATTGGAAAGATGAAACATCCTCAATTTTTTATTGAGAATCAAGCTGGAGGCTATAACCCCCATAACGATTTATCCAATCATGAAAGTGCACATATAATTATCAACCATGTATTAGATGGTATTGAAATGGCAAAGAGGCATAAGCTCCCAGAAAAGATCATCGATTTTATTCGTACCCATCATGGGACCAATACCACTCGCTATTTTTACTTTAATGCCAAGAAAGAAAATCCAGATGTAAATATGGAAGACTTCCAATACCCAGGACCTCTCCCCTTCTCTAAAGAAACGGCCATCTTAATGCTTTGCGATGGGGTAGAAGCCGCAGCTAGAAGTTTACCGGAATATACAGCCGAATCTATTAATAAATTGATCGATGGCATCTTTGATACCATACTAGAAA
>MAAC01016712.1_pt1 | contig 35869 bp, 34 predicted proteins | sample 1115981 | NCBI WGS metagenome assembly MAAC01 (sample SAMN04961126, study PRJNA320927) | seawater metagenome | isolation source: sample BD02T64 sea water enriched with oil for 64 days | place: USA:Gulf of Mexico | collected 2013-07-27 | reverse complement strand
AACAGGGAAAGATTCGCTGTCAATGAAACAGAAATATCCTAATGAAGAGGTTATTTCTCCTGGGACTGTCATTATTTCTGCAGCTGGAAATTGTAATGATATTACTAAAGTGGTTGAGCCTGTATTTCAAAAAAATACTGGGGATATTTATTATATCAACCTCTCACAAGACAACTATAAATTAGGAGGAAGTTCCTTTGCTCAAGTTGTAAATAAAATTGGAAACGATTGTCCAACAGTTACTAGCCCAGAGTTCTTAAAATCAACTTTTAACAGCATTCAGAATCTCATTAGGTCTGGTAAAATTGTTGCCGGACACGATGTTGCTTCAGGAGGATTAATTACAACCTTATTAGAATTGTGTTTTGCTGATGTAAATATAGGTGCAGATTTAAACCTTTCGGCTTTAAATGAAAGTGATTCGTTCAAAATCTTGTTTGCTGAAAACGCAGGAATAGTAATTCAGTCCACAGATAATTCTATAGAGCAAGTACTTTCAGAAGCAAAAATTGAATTTTTCAATATTGGAAAAGTAACCGAAAGTGATAGCCTTAATATTGTCAATAACAATGATACCTATACATTGTCCGTATCAAGATTACGAGACATGTGGTATAAAACCTCATTCTTACTAGACCAAAAACAAACCGCAAATAATTTAGCTGAAGATAGATTTAACAACTACAAAAATCAGCCTTTACAATATACATTCCCAAATCAGTTTACAGGAAAACTTCCATTAATTGATGCAACTAAACCTAGACCAAAAGCGGCTATTCTTCGTGAAAAAGGAAGTAATAGTGAACGTGAAATGGCAAACGCCATGTATTTGGCTGGTTTTGATGTGAAAGATGTCCACATGACCGATTTAATTTCGGGACGTGAAACACTAGAAGATATACAATTTATTGGTGCAGTTGGTGGATTTAGTAATAGTGATGTATTAGGATCGGCCAAAGGTTGGGCTGGTGCCTTCTTATATAACGAGAAAGCTAATACCGCATTGAAAAACTTCTTTGCGAGACCAGACACGATGAGTATAGGTGTTTGTAATGGTTGCCAACTCTTTGTAGAGCTAGGATTAATTAATCCAGACCATGACGAAAAGCCTAAAATGCTTCACAATGACTCTGGAAAGTTTGAGTGTAATTTTACCAGTGTAGAAATTGCCAAAAACAATTCTATCATGCTACAATCTCTAGAAGGTAGTAAACTTGGAATATGGGCAGCACACGGAGAAGGAAAATTCCAATTACCTAAAGACCGCAGCGCTTATCAAATCCCAGCGACTTATGGTTACGACAGTTATCCTGCAAACCCTAATGGATCTGACTATAACGCTGCCATGTTAAACAGTGAAGATGGACGTCACCTAGTGATGATGCCACACCTAGAGCGATCTACATTCTCATGGAACTGGGCACACTACCCTACAGACCGCAAGAATGACGAAGTAACGCCATGGCTAGAAGCATTTGTGAATGCTAGAGTTTGGTTAGAACGCAAGTAGTCTTTTAAGCTTTTTGAGAAACGGATAAGTCGCTTTCAAATAAGGGCTTATCCGTTTATCCTTTTGGATAAAGAGTATATTTAATTTGATATAACAAGTTATCTGCAAGCATAAAAAAAGAATGGAATGAATATCAAGTCATTTAATGAAAATATAGAATATAGTGATAATCGGATTGTCACTAAAGTCATTTTGGAAACTTCATTTTCAAAGGAAATTAGAATTCTTTTGAAAAATGGACAAACAATGAAAGAGCATAAAGCTCCGTATCCCATTATAGTTCATATTTTAGAAGGTGAAATATACTTTGGAATAGGAGATGAAATAAAATCGCTTCAAATGGGAGATGTTATCACGTTGGAAAGTAATGTTTATCACGACTTGACAGCTAAAAAAGACAGCATTGTTCGTTTGACATTATCCAAATTTGATGATGTCTCTAGAGTAAAGAAAATCGCTGATAATTCTTAATGTAATGGATACAATAAATAGTCGTGAAGACATTAGAAAATTAGTACATACTTTTTACGCAAAAATTCGAAAGAATGAATTATTGGGTCCAATTTTCAATAGCCATATTTCGGAAGAACAATGGCCAGAACACCTTGAAAAATTGACTGATTTTTGGGAAACAAATTTATTTGGAATAGCAAAGTTTAAAGGGAGCCCTTCAATGAAACACATAAACGTTGACAAAAATTTGAACCATTCTATAACTCAAACCCATTTTGGGACTTGGCTACAACTTTGGTTCGAAACAATCGACCAACTTTTTGAAGGAGAACTAGCTTTAAAAGCAAAACAATCAGCTCGTAAAATGTCCACGGGACAATTTTTAACTATATGGAATAATAGACCTGAAAATAAAAAGCCTGCAGATAACAATGTATATAAAAAATAGGCGATATAGTAATAAAATTATGGGTCTTGGCTCGTATCGAACTTTTTGCTTAACCGAAAGTTCTGTGCTTCGAAATCGCCTACTTTTCATATACAAGACCGTTAGCTAACATTTATGAATGAACAACAAAGAACAAGTATAGAAGCCTTATTATTAGTTAACGACTTGTAATTTTCGAATCCAATCAGAATGAAAGAATTAATTATACCCTTTACCACTGCAGTTGGTTATATGCTGAAAGTCTTAAAATCTAACGTGAAAATTGACAAGTTTAACCCTGAATTTAAAATGATTAGACACGGAAATTATTTTGAATTCATCAATTCTGTAAAAGGAGAAATACCTCATTCAGTAGTTTATAATAAAGGGAAAATTACATCCGACAACATCGCAAGAAATGATGACTTTGATTTTTTGGGATTATTTAATGCTAATCCATCTCTCCAAAAATTTTATATAGATTGCTACAAAGAGTACGGAAAAATAACTGATACTGATATTCCGGATTCGATATACGGAATTGCCGCATTGTTTGAAGTAAGCCTAAGAATGCACGCTAACAATCATAACCTGATTGAACCGAGAGAAAACTTAAATGAAGTGATTAATAAATTGACTAAATTCAAAAACTTAAATAAAGACGAAACAAATAAATTACATCAAGGAAGAAGGTTTATTAATATGGTAAAACATTTTAACAATCAATTTCCAACATGGAATGAAGGAATAGATTCTATGACGATCGCTTACGAAATAGTCAAAGAAAAAAAATTGACGATTATATGAAAACTATAGACCCTTCAAAAAACTGAGGTAAAACCATTACTACCACTTCGCAAATTTGATACACTATTGTCCTAGGCTCAAAGAATCGATTCATTGATTCAAGAGCCTTTTTTTATGTCATGTTAGTGAAGGATTGAAGTAAAATAGAAACCTATATTTCTGTATATGTATTAGTTAACAAAGCTATAGCAATAGATGAATGCTCGCTTTAATTATTTCTAGTTTTTATTCATTAAATTACAGAACTCATCACAGCAGGCAGACTAAAACTAATATTTATGATTGACAGAATTAAGGAATACACAGAATCGAAATTCCAACATTTAATAGTTCTCGCAACTATTTTAATGATGGTAGTCACTATTTCATGCAAGGAAGCATCTCAACCGGTCCAAACCACTGACAGTGAAAAAAACACAGCAAGTGATTTAATCACAAAAATAAATGCAGTTCAAGAACAAATAATGGTACAAGGCAACATATCAGAAGATGAAGAACAGGCTTTATTAAGTCTATGTAGTATTGTATCTAAAGATGATGGTATGTCCGTCTATACTTCTGACGATAGTATCATATTAAAAGATGTAGAAATGGCGCCAGTTTATGATGGTTGTGAAGATCTCTCTATAGAAGAGACGAGAGCATGTTTTGATCATAAAATAGCGGCTTTTGTAAAGCGAGAATTCAATTTGAGTATCTCTAAAGATTTAAATCTCACTACGCCTAAAAAGGTAGAAGCTTTCTTCATCATCGATGAAAATGGAGATGTAACTGGCATGAAAGTAAGAGACTCTGAAGTTAATGTTCAGGCAGAAATCTTAAGAGTGCTTAGAAAAATTCCTGTGATGGAACATGCAACCCAAAATGGTAAAAGTGTTTCTGTATTATGTTCCATAGTAATAACTTATGGAAATGAAATTGATGTGGATGTTACTTATATTCCTGAACGCCCAAATTAAATTTTAGTTACTAACTAAAAGCTTTTGACTTTTAATTTTTAGTCTTTAATTTTTAATACAATTATTTCAAGGAATGTTCAGGTAATGAACTAGTTTCTTAAGAGCAAGGAAGATTTCATTAATCGTTTTAAATGATAGGGTTACGCTTTCGCGAAAGCGAGATAATGCAAATAAAAAAACCACTGCTAAGGCAGTGGTTTTTATGGTAAATTCTATATGTGATCTATTTCAAAATATTAATAGCTTTTACGTTTACAAATTCTTTGATTCCAAAGCCACCATGTTCTCTACCGAAACCTGAATCTTTCACTCCACCAAATGGCATATCTACTTGAGCTAGACCGAAAGAATTGATAAACACCATTCCTGTATCAAAATGATTTTGAGCCAATTCTATAGCTTTATCCTCATCTTTAGAGAAGATTCCGCCTCCTAGTCCAAAACGGCTATCGTTTGCTATTCTCATCGCATCTTCTTGATCTTTTGCTTTAATCAAAGATGCTACTGGTCCAAAAAGTTCATCATCATAAGCCGGTTGTCCTGGATTTACGTTACCTAATACGGTTGATGGATAATAGAAACCATCACCATCTGGTAACTTGCCACCGCATAAAACTTCAGCACCATTTTCTACGCTTTCTTCTACTTGGTTGTGTAACTTTTCACGTAAATCTTTACGAGCCATAGGTCCTAATTGTGAATTTTCATCCATAGGATCTCCATGTTTAATATTACTCATACGCTCTACAAATCCTTTCTTGAATTCTTCATAGACTGCATCTACCACGATAAAACGTTTTGCAGCGACGCAAGTTTCTCCATTATTATAAATACGTCCACGTGTACAGGTTTTAATGGCCAACTCCACATCGGCATCTTCTAGAACAATGTAAGCATCATTACTACCTAATTCTAGAACAGACTTTTTAATATTTTTACCAGCTTGCTCACCTATTTTTCTACCGACTCCAGCACTACCAGTAAAGGTAACTCCACGTACTAGATCATGTTCTATAACTTTTTCACTTATATCGTGATCTATTATCAATACATTAAATAAATCCTTAGGCAATCCAGCTGCTTCATAAATTTCTTTAAGTTTTAATGCAGAACCAGTTACATTTTCGGCATGCTTTAATAGTATACCATTTCCTGCCATTAAATTAACAATGGAATAGCGTACCACTTGGTAAGCTGGAAAGTTCCATGGTTGTATACCGTAAATAACTCCTAAAGGAGAATAGGTCACAATACCTTTACCACCATTTTGAAGATCTACTTCTTCATTTGCTAACTCTTTTGCCCCAGTTGCGGCCGTATACTCACAAATACCTGCACAGAGTTGAAGTTCTTGTTTACCATGTTTGAAAAGCTTACCCATTTCTTGAGTCATCAGCTCAGCAAAATCTTCTTCATGTTCTTTAAACTGCTCTCCTATTTTTTTAATGATCTCACCTCGTTCTTCGATAGGTGTTGCCTTCCATGCCTTAAATGCTTCATGGCAGTCTTGAACTGCGGTCATAGTCTGCTCTTCGGACATTACATCATAGGACTTTAAATCTTTACCTGTTGCTGGGTTTATTGTTGTTACTTGGTTGCTCATAATAGTTTTTCTTTTAAAGATAGAGTTACTACTTAAGCTATCACGTTAAATAAATGAGAACATAAATAAAATGTATAAATTTTTAACGTGAGATTATAGCTCTTTTAACACATAGAGTGAGTTTTCCTTAAATATTAGAAAAATCACCACTTGAAAGCAGTTTTAGATTAAGTAGGATTAAAAGAAAATATGACGAAGTCAATCTTCTTTTACTAAAATGTGAAAAGAGTAAAAAAATTTATAAGTCTAAAATTTAAATACCTTTCCATCCATAGCTAATTCTGAATTTTGAAAAACTTCCTGAGCTTCTTTTCTAAACAATTCATAATCGCCATAACGAGAAGAATAATGGCCTAAGATTAGTGTTCCTACTTTTGCTTTTAAAGCAATTTTTGCAGCTTGCTCTGCAGTACTGTGTTTTGTTTTCTCACAAAGATGCTCATGAGATTTGAGAAAGGTACTCTCATGGTATAAAGCGGTAACACCTGTAATTTGTGGCACTATATCTTCTTTGTAAATGGTATCACTGCAAAAAGCATAACTTTTAGGCTTCTCGCCATCTGTGGTTAATAGCTCATTTTCAATAACCTCTCCGTCTTCCTGAATATGATCGTGACCTTGTTTTATTTTACGGTAGTAAGCCTTGTCTATATTATGTTCTTGACATGCAACTACATCTAGGTGTCTATCACCTGGCTTTTCTTTAAATAGAAATCCGTGTGTAAATATGCGGTGTTCCAGAGGTATGGTGGTCACGGTTAAGGAATCATCTTCTAGTAATAATTGTGGTGTATTTATCTCGCTTTCGCGAAAGCGTAAACTAAAAGAAGTGTAAACACCAGCTAATTTTAATTGAACAAGAATAAGCTCTTTAATTCCTTTAGGACCGTAAACAGTCAAATCTGACTCACGACTTAACAGACAAAATGTAGAAATTAAACCTATAAGTCCATAGACGTGATCGCCATGCAGGTGTGATATAAAAACATGTTTAATACGCGCAAATTTCACTTTATTCCTACGCAATGCCATTTGTGTTCCCTCGCCGCAATCTATGAGAAATAAGTGTCCTTTCATCTCTAGAATTTGGGCTGTAGGTCGAGCATTATCTCGCGGCGTCGCACTATGGCAACCTAAAATGGTGAGCTTCAAAGAATGAAATTTTGATTCATAAAAAAGAGGATAGCTCTTAAGGCTACATCTACATTTAAAGCATTTATTAGAAGCCTAATTCTCGCTCCATTTCTTCCATAGAGATAACATCTTTTGCTTCATGAACCGTGGGAACAACTAAGAGCTCATCTGGAATTTCATCTCTAGATAAAGCTGTATTTACTAAAACAAATGAGTGCTTTGCTGCTCTATGCTTATTACTCAATTCTAAAAATGATAACAAGTCCATTAATGTAGCTGCTTCATACTTAAGTAAGTCTACGATTAAATTTTTATCTACAAATTGATCGTAGATGCTTGTTAAGAAGGTTGCAAATTGCTGGATATCACCTCTTTCATCTTGTAAGATGATATAATTATCGTGTTGTTCACTATTCATTTCTTCTAATTTTTGCAGCAATTAAATATAGAACCGCCATTCTTATAGCCACTCCATTTTCTACCTGATTAAGGATGATTGCTTGATCAGAGTCTGCTACGTCACTTGTAATCTCTACACCTCTATTAATAGGTCCAGGATGCATGATTACAATTTTTTTATTTAAACTATTTAACAAGTCCATATTTACACCGTACTGCTGGACATACTCACGTACACTTGGAAAATAGGAGATATCCATGCGCTCGTTTTGTACACGTAACATATTTGCTACATCACACCATTCTAGAGCTTTTTTTAAATTGTGCTCTACTTTTACACCTAAGGATTCAATATGTTTTGGAATAAGAGTCGCAGGACCACATACCATGACTTCTGCTCCTAATTTTTTAAGGCAGTAAATATTTGACAAAGCAACACGGCTGTGTAAAATATCACCTACGATGACAATTTTCTTGCCTTTTAAATCACCTAATTTCTCTTTAATAGAGTAGCTGTCTAATAGAGCTTGGGTAGGATGCTCATGTGCACCATCGCCGGCATTAACTATTCTTGCATCCACGTGTTTAGAAAGAAACACTCCAGCTCCAGGATGCGGATGACGCATAACCACTAGATCCACTTTCATAGCGAGAATATTATTTACTGTGTCGACTAAAGTTTCTCCCTTTTTAACAGAGCTTTGCGCAGCGCTGAAATTAATAACATCTGCACTGAGACGTTTCTCAGCAAGTTCAAAAGACAGTTTTGTTCTGGTGGAGTTCTCAAAAAAGAGATTTGCAATGGTAATATCTCTAAGTGATGGTACTTTTTTTATAGGTCTATTGATGACCTCCTTAAATTGATCGGCTGTTTTATGAATTAAATTAATGTCATCTACAGTGAGGTACTTAATTCCTAAAAGGTTATCAACGCTCAATTCACTCATGAGTCTGTATTTTTTAAAAGATAAACTGCATCTTCACCATCATTTTCTTTCCACAATACCTTTACTTTTTGATTATTAATCGCATCTACTTGTCTACCATTGTAATCTGGCTGGATAGGTAAATGTCTAGAAAATCTTCTATCTATGAGAGTTAGCAATTCAATAGTTTTAGGTCTACCAAAAGATTGTAATGCGGTTAAAGCGGCACGTATACTTCTTCCCGTATACAAAACATCGTCTACGATTACCACGCGTTTATTCTCTACGAGAAAGTTAATTTCAGTTGAATTTGCTTTTAGCGGCTCCTCATTTCTTCTGAAGTCGTCTCTATAAAAAGTTATATCTAGTAATCCTGTCTCTAGATTTTTAATTTTATAGGTTTTTCTTAAAATGTCAGTTAACCGTTGTAATAAAAAACTACCTCTAGGTTGAAGACCTATCAACGCAGTATTTTCAAACAAATCATGATTTTCAATTAATTGACAAGCTAATCTATGAAGAATGATATCAAGCGCAGCAGCATCGAGAAGTAATTTCTGACTCATTAATCCTATTTAATTTTGAAAAAAGGCATTAATTTTAATTCTATATTGTAAGCAAAGATAAGTATTTTGCTTTGCGTTAATCACATATCAATGATTTTATGAAATTAAAAAGACTATTTAAGATTTCTCTTATTCTCATGCCATTGATAATGATCTCCTGGCAGCTTTATGCTAGCAATCTTCAAAATTTAACTAAATGGAAAGGATGTGGTTATGGGATGTATACTGATAGCCATGGCGAGTATCGTGCAATTGTTTACCGTTTAAAGAATACAGATTCTCTTATTCAAGTGTACCCTATAAGAAAGGACGATTATCATAGATTAGATGAAAGTTCTCAATCCATTTATTTTAAAGCTGGAAAGGCGCTAAGAGTAGCAAGTTTCTATCCTGAATGGTATGAAAAAGATCTAAAAGAAAACCCTTGGGTAGCAAGGTTTACAAATCAGGAAGGTAATTTAGAGATTCACAGAACTGATTTAGACATAGATAATAAGATAGCAAGATCTGTTAAAGTCTATAGCTATGAATAAAGCATTATCTTACCTCAATAGAATTGATATAATGAGAATGTATCATTTCTTCATTTGTTTATTCTTTCTAGCGACAGCAATTAAAGCGCCATTGATAAAAGGACCTATAGTAATAATAGCCCTGATCAACTTGTTGTATTATAATAAAAAGTTTGAAAAACTAAGTGTATTATTTTATGCCATAAATTTTATAGGCAGCTGGTATATGAGCTATTACCAGATGGCAAATCACAAGAGCCTTTTAGGGATATTTAGTTTTTACATGGTATATAGACTTTGGTTCAAGGATAAATCATGGAACTTCCCTTTTTATATATTATCCTTAGTAATTATAGTTGCTACATTACAAAAAGGATTGAGCACCTATTTTATGAATGGTAATTTGATAGGTGAACTATTTTTAAGCGGAACTAGCTTCCCACAAATCGGTCATTTGTTAGATTCTGACTTTAGTACTAATGCTCAATTATTTAATGATCGCTTTCATGATATTAAATATACTCATCAATCAATTGCTTTAAATATTAGTGATAAAACTGTAGCTTTTTCTAAAATTTTCACTTGGTTTGTTTTAATTAGTGAAATAATATTATCAGTTGCAATGATCGTACTGCCCAGAAAAAAGAAATATTATGCCTTATTGTTCTTTGTCATAGGAACAGCTTTATTCCGAAGTGAATTTGGGTTCTTTTCTATACTTACACTTATATCATGTTTTGATACTCAAATCCAAAATACCAGAATCCAGCAACTGCTTAAAAGCCTGTTTTTAATATTAGTTGTAATTTTTTGCTATATAAACTACACTAGATTCTAATCAATCTAGTAGCGTTAAGAATTTTACTTCTACTCAAAGTTATAGTAGAAATGTAGCTAAAGAGTAAATTACTGTTTAAATAAAAATCCCTTATCAAATAAATGATAAGGGATACTTTCTATTTTAAAATGTTCAGGATTATTTACCTTCCATTCTATCTTTAAGAGCTTGTAACTTAGAGTTAGCATCACCTAAAGTAGGCTTAGACTCTTCAGAAGCTTTAGCAGCTGCTTGTTTCACATTCTTAGCTTCTTCTTCTTTGTGAAGAACCATGTGAGAACCTACTACACGCTTAAATTCTTTGTTGAATTCAATGATCTGGATTTGCGCCTTATCACCTTTTTTCAATTTAGAACCATCTTCTTTTTCTAAGTGACGTGTTGGAATAAATACAGAGATATCTTCGTTAAAGTTAACTACAGCACCTTTGTCTACAGTTTCATCAATTTCAATGTCGTGAGTTGTTCCTACACCAAATTCACCTTCGTACTTATCCCATGGGTTAGGCATAGTTTGCTTGTGCCCTAGAGATAATTTACGTCCTTCTACGTCTAGTTCAAGAACCACTACTTCTAGTGTGTCTCCTACTGCACAGAATTCAGATGGGTGCTTCACTTTCTTAGTCCATGATAAGTCAGAGATGTAAATTAATCCATCTACTCCTTCTTCAAGTTCTACAAATACACCAAAGTTAGTAAAGTTTCTTACCGTTCCTTTATGACGGGAACCTACAGGATACTTAGTAGTAATGTCAGTCCATGGATCTGGGTGAAGTTGCTTCATACCTAGAGACATCTTGCGATCTTCTCTATCAATAGTAAGAACCTCAGCATCGATCATGTCTCCTACTTTCACAAAGTCACCAGCACTTCTTAAGTGCGTAGACCATGACATTTCAGATACGTGAACAAGTCCTTCAACTCCTTCTTCTACTTCTACAAATGCACCATAATCAGCGATTACAACTACTTTACCTTTCACCTTATCTCCTGGCTTGATCTTATCAGAAAGTGCTTCCCATGGGTGAGCCTCTAATTGCTTAAGACCTAACTGGATACGAGACTTATCTTCATCAAAGTCTAGGATTACTACGTTAAGTGTTTGATCTAGTTCTACAATCTCGTTAGGGTGATTGATACGAGACCAAGAAAGATCTGTAATGTGAACTAATCCATCTACACCACCTAGATCAACAAACACACCGTAAGAAGTGATGTTTTTCACAACACCTTCTAGTACTTGTCCTTTCTCTAGACGAGAGATAATTTCTTTCTTCTGCTCTTCGATATCTGCTTCGATAAGCGCTTTGTGAGATACTACAACGTTTTTAAACTCGTGGTTAATTTTCACCACCTTGAATTCCATTGTTTTATCTACATACTGATCATAATCACGTATAGGCTTCACATCAATTTGTGAACCTGGTAAGAATGCCTCGATACCGAAAACATCTACGATCATACCACCTTTAGTACGACATTTAACGTAACCGTTTACGATCTCGCCAGTGTCGTGAGCATTGTTAACGCGCTCCCATGCCTTGATAAGACGTGCTTTACGGTGAGAAAGAACTAATTGTCCTGTCGCATCTTCACGTACATCTACAAGTACCTCAACTTTGTCACCTTCTTTAAGGTTCTGGTTGTAACGGAACTCGTTAAGAGAGATAACACCTTCAGATTTTGCATTGATGTCGATAATAGCATCACGATCAGTGATCTTGATAACTACACCTTCGATAACATCGCTATCGATAGTATCTACAAAATTGTCAGATACTAACTTTTCAAAAGCTTTTAATTGTTCTTCATCAACTTTTTCAATTCCTTCACTATAACGTTCCCAGTCAAATGAGTCTAGAAAAGCAGTAGGATCTTCTTGTTGTGGAGATGTAGGAGCAGCGGTTGCTTTCTCTACTTGTTCTTGAACTTGAGTTTCAGTTGCACCATCTTGTGCAGCTTCAAGTTCTTGTTTTGTTGTTTCTTCAGCCATGATTTGTTGCTGATTAAAATTTGTATTCTAAAGAGGCGTGGAAACTTACAGAACTCCTTTAGAAGAGTTATAGATAAATATTTGATTCCCAATTGGTTTCCTTATTCTCAATTTGGGTTTGCAAAAATACATTCTTTTTCCCTCTTTTCCTAGTGCTATTTCTCTTAAAATTATGGATGCTAGTCTCGCTTTCGCGAAAGCGGAATTTTCAACCTCAACTCTACCACACTGGGTTCTTCACTCAATGAGATACACCATTCACTCATTTATCATATAAAGAATAGTAACTAGCATGTAAATTGCGTTTATTAAATTGAAAATAACCTCGCAAATCAGAGAAAATGATCAACTTAAAAGCCAGAAGTATGATTAGGATTTGTGAGGTTTTAAATTAGGTATGAAAAACTGCCTTCGATTTTGTAAGTGCTAAGTTTATTGTTAGTCTATAAAAGTCTCTACATATAAATCCTCCACCTTCTTCCTAGCCCAATCAGTTTTGCGTAAAAACTTTAAACTTGATTTGAATCCTGGGTTTGAATTGAAGGAATTGATCCTGATGAGATCGCCCAGTTCATTCCAGCCGTAATGATCTACTAACTTTTCTAGCATATAGGCTAGCTTCACACCATGTAGCGGATTATTTACTTGTTTTTTAATTTCCTTTTCTTTGATCTCTACAACTATGATTTCTTTATTAGAAATGTGAGATGGAACTTCAAATAGATCAAGTTTTGTGGTATTCCCTTTCAAGAACGATTTGCTAATCATCACATGGCTCATGAGATTTTCAAAGTCGGCAGTGAGGATGGCCATTTTTTGAGAATCTGCAAAGGCTTGCATATCCATTACTTTTTCTTCATTAGGCAAATAAGGTTTTACAAAAGACATCTGGTAATCACCTACATAGCAAATAGCACCTTGAATACGTTCTAAATCATCTTTTTGCTCCAGTAAATCTGACTCAAAAAGCTCTTTATTTGCACCTATTACAGTTCCATAGATATTCAGGTTGCCTAAAGGCGTATCCAGCATCTGGCATATGCTATTATGGTCATCATAAGTTTTGACCTTATTCTTTAAGGGATATTTGGTATATATACTGACTCTGTTTTCACCTTCTTTATAATCGATACCATCGTGACGCAATGGCATTTCTTGAGTAGTGATTCTTTTATAGATCCCGTCTAACTGAAAGTTCAAATTAGTATGTGTTAGAATAACTACATCAGCATCGTGCTCTAGGATAAGTTCTTTGAACGTACTATGAGATAAGTTTTCTTGATCACCATCATGGCGATTCATATTCCAGCTTAGTAATTTCATTTATTGCTATGTGTTACTTTATTCCTGAAAGCCCATTGCCTCCTTAACTGCACTAGAATTACCATCTTTATCTATACGTACAACAAAGAAATGATCATAATCAGAATCTTCTAAGTCGTTATAGATGCTATCCTTTTGCAATGCGTTTGCATATTTATTAATCGTATTACTGTGGCCAAATAAAGCAACGGTCTTACCTCTATACTTTTCTAATAATGATTTACCTGTAGCTTTTCTCACATCGTAAAGTTCTATTTCTAACTTCTTAGACTTTGCAAGTGGTGCAGCTGTAGCTTTTGTTCTTTTAAAATCAGAAGATATTACATGATCTACATCTTTTAAAAAGAAGTAATTTACCCAATCATTTGCTCTAGCTTTTCCTTTTTCAGTAAGTTCTGGATCGCTACCTTGATCTGTCATCTTCTCTGCATGACGTATAAAATAAAATGTAGTGAGTTGTTCTTTTTGCAGCTCTTCTGGAGTTTTATTATCATTAGAACTAAAGCAAGAAACCAAACTAAAAGCTAGTAAAAAAAATATTTTATTCATAGGTATGATTTATTACGGTAAAAATATAGAATCTATAATGAATTAAGTAAGAAAGCTGAATTATTACTCATATTGATACTACTGTGATAAAAACATTTTACTTTTAAAGAAAATAAGTGTTTATGAATTTTGAAAAAGTAAGCTTTAAAAACGCTAATGGATATGACTTAAGTGGTAGAATGGAATTACCTGCCGATAGACAACCTCATAACTATGCGATTTTTGCGCATTGTTTTACCTGCAGTAAAAACTTTAGCGCTACAAAAAACATTACCAGAGCATTAACTACTTCTGGCTATGGTGTTTTAAGATTTGACTTTACTGGATTAGGTGATTCTGACGGTGATTTTGCTGATACTAACTTTTCAGGAAACGTAGAGGATTTACTAGCTGCGATAGACTACTTAAAAGATAATTATAAAGCTCCTTCTCTACTCATGGGGCATAGTCTAGGCGGTGCTGCTGTTATATTCGCTTCCGCGAAAGCGAGTTCCATAAAAGCTGTAGCAACCATAGGCGCTCCTAGTGATACAAAACATGTGCGTCATTTGTTTGGCGATCAAGTAGATGCAATTATTGAAAATGGTGAAGCAACGGTTCAATTAAGCGGCCGGCCGTTTAAAATAAAAGAACAATTTCTTAGAAATATCAATGAGCAAGAAGTAACTAAAACACTTAAAGAATTAAGAAAACCTATTTTAATCGCACATTCACCTCAAGATACAACAGTAGGAATCCAGCACGCCGAAAAACTGTATCATGCCGCTATACATCCTAAAAGCTTTGTAAGTCTCGATGGAGCAGATCACCTTTTACTCGATAAAGAAGACTCAAAATATATAGGTGAAGTAATAGCGAGCTGGGCAAAACGCTATGTTCCTGAAGGAAACACAAAAGATATAAAAACAGAAGATCAAGTTGCAGCGAGTTTAGGAAATGAAGAGGCGTTCACTACGCAAATAGTTGCTGGTAAGCATTACATAACCGCAGATGAACCTGAAAGCGTAGGCGGTAATGATTTTGGGCCTACACCATATGATTTACTTTCTAGTGGTCTTGCGGCTTGTACTGTTATGACCATACAGATGTACGCCAAAAGAAAAAAATGGATCATTCAAAATGTAGAATGTCATATTACTTATGACAAACAACATGCGCTAGATTGTAAAAACTGCGAAGAAGATGCCGCTAAAATCGATACATTTATAAGAAGTATAAAAATTACGAGTGACTTAGGTGAAAAGCAGTTACAACGTATTTTACAAATAGCAGACAAGTGCCCAGTACACAAAACCCTACATTCTGAAACACAAGTGATCACAAAATTAATTTAAAATGGTTTTTGAATTCAAAACTAAAATAGGACATAATGGTTTCATGGGTTTAATTGCAATCCCTGATGATATTGCTGCGCAAGCTGTTCAAGATCGTATAAAGAGAGTAGTTGCAAACGTGTCTCATAAAGAGAAAGAAATTGTTTTGTACGCTGCAGTTTCTAAAAGACATGGCTCCTACTCCATGTTGTTTTCTAAAGCAAATCAAAAAAAGCTTAACGTAGAGCAAGGAGATACCATTCATGTGAGAATGCAAGAAGATACGAGTAAGTATCAAGCACCTATGACAGAGGAGCTAGAAGCTGTATTGTTGAGTGATTATGAAGCTTATGAAATATTTGAAAATTTACTACCTGGTAAACAGCGCAATATTATTTTTATGATTTACAACGCAAAAGGTTCTCAAAAGAGAGTAGATTTAGCTCTTAACGCGATGGAAAATTTAAAAGTAGGTAATCACAATCCTATGAAATTTGAGAAACTCTTATGAGGTATTGCGCATTATACTTAGTATTTTTAACGCTAATAATCAAACTTAAATAAATCAACAATGAAAAAACTAGTAATAGGAATAATGGCTCTTACCTTATCGATAAGTGTATCATCTTGCAAAGAAGGAAAAGAAACTGGTCAAGAAGGACATGAGCATGAGCACACACATGATGGAGAAACTCATAGTCATGAACATGACGGTGATGACCACCATAGTGATAAAATGGAAGATTCTAAAACTGCTCTTATGGTAGGAAAAGAAATTGTAGTTCCTATGTCTGCAAAAAGTGGTAGTAATGTGAGTGGTACTATTACCTTCTCTCAGAATGAAAATGAGGTAGCTATGAATGTAGATTTAAAAGGGTTAACACCTGGAATGCACGCGATTCACATTCATCAAAATGGCGATTGTAGCTCTGACGATGGAAAAAGTGCAGGTGGTCACTGGGATCCTACAAGTGAAGCTCATGGTAAATGGGGTGATGAAATGCATCATTCTGGTGACATAGGTAATCTAGAAGTAGGAGAAGATGGAATGGCGACTTTAGATTTCAGCACTGATAAATGGTGTATAGGATGTGAAGATGAAACTCGCAACATCGTAGGTAAAGGAGTAATTGTACATGCAAGTGCAGACGACTTTGAATCTCAACCTAGTGGTGCTGCAGGAGCTAGAGAAGCTTGTGGAGTAATTAAATAACAAATATATTAATCATAAAAATGCTTGACTTTTTTAAGGTCAAGCATTTTTTATGCATCTTTATCCTTTAACTATTAAGAATGAGTACACAACCGGATTTATTAATTGAAAGAATGAAGAGTGGTGATCAAACTGCTTTCACTCGAGTATATGACCGCTATCAAGAAGCTTTACATGGTGTAATTTATAATATTGTAAAAAATAAAGACGTGTCAGAAGAAATTTTACAAGACGTTTTTATCAAAATATGGAATAATTCTGATTCCTATGATTCTGCTCAAGGGCGATTTTTTACTTGGGCTTTGAACATTTCACGCAATGCTTCTATTGATTATTTAAGGTCTAAGCGACATAAAGACGGTTTAAAAAACCTTAGTACAGATAATTTCGTAGATATACTAGAAACCAGTGACGACCTGGATGAATCAACAAATGCTATCTATCTTAAAAAATGGATAAATAAATTAGAGCCTATGTGCATTAAAATTATAGATGTGATTTTCTTTAAAGGATTTACATTTAATGATGGTGCAAAAGAATTAGATATGCCTTCTGGCACTCTAAAAACTAGGCATAGAAAATGTATGATGGCATTGCGTAATATGATAATGAACTAATGGATACTCAAGAATTAATAAACAGCGGTGATTTAGAGCTCTACGTTTGTGGAGTACTGGATCTAGAGCGTTCCATAGAAATTACTAAGGAACTTAAAAACAATATTCCTCTTCAAATAGAAGTACAACAAATAGAAGAGACGTATATGAAGCTTGCTACTGGATTAGCACCTTCTAAGAACGAACTAGAACTATTTGATAGACTACAAACTATAATAGGAAAAGACTCTACTGTAGAGATCGTTAAAACTAGACCTAATTATCTGGCCTGGGCGGCAGCGGCAGCATTATTGATAAGCTCTGGATATCTATACATATCAAATAATGACCTTACTGAGTCTAATTCTAATCTAGAGAATCAGATAGTTAATGTACAGCAAGATAATGAGATTCTGAATTCTGAAATAGAGAACGTAAAATCGGTTAATAACGATTATGAAGAAGCTCTTTCTTTTATAAAAGATAAGAATACAGTTAAAGTAAATCTAGCTGGTCAGAAAGGGTTTGAAAACTCTTATGCAACAGCCTTTTATAACGACCAGGAAGATGTTACTTATGTAGATGTGTCTGGTTTACCACAAGCACCTAGCGATAAGTCATATCAATTGTGGTCACTTACTTTGAATCCGCTAACACCTACAAGTCTAGGAGTTGTTGAAAATAGCAACAATTTATTAAGGATAGAGAATGATAATGCATCACAAGCATTTGGTATTACTTTAGAAGAATATGGTGGCGCTGCTGGACCTAATTTAGAACAATTGTATACGTTAGGAGTAATAGAGCAATAAGTACCAATTATTAATAATTATTTTTAAAATGGCCTTTAATTTTTAAAGGTCATTTTTTTATGGACGCTGTTTAAGTATTCCGCTTTCGCGAAAGCGGAATTTACAAACCACTATGAGTATACTTCTTTGAATTTTTGCTTAAGATATGTATGGCTATAGAAGATTACATAGTCAGAAAGAGTACATCTTATGCAGCCCAAAAATTGCTAAACCACTATCAGCAATGCAAAGCCGTCATACCGCAGTAATCATTCTTAAATTCCAGCACCTTTGGAGCATGTATAACGGAGCTTTAAAGATCCTTTACTAAGCGGCGATTACATGATAAATCAATATATCTACAATAAGAGCTGTTTGATACAGATTTCACAAGTTATTTACACACAAAAAAATGCCTCACTAGTAAATAGTGAGGCATTCAAACTAACCAACCAAAACTAACCTAACATTCCCCTTAGGTTTCATTTTAAGGATTATCATCCTATATCTATACTTACGTAAAAACGATAATAACGGTTTTAAACTCCTTCAAGAATGCTATAATATTCTTTCATCGTAACTGGACCAAGTTCATATGACGCTCCAGATAATTCTTCTGTATAGGTTAACGCATCGTTTTTCTTATTGTTTGCCATTAATATTTCAAGAGTATGAAGCTGTGCTACTGGTTCATACGTTTTATCAATGACATATTTCTTTTGATTTTCTAATGCTTTCTGAGCCTGATTATTTTTAAGTAATGCATAACTCAGTAAACTTTGTGTTTCAGGAGTTGATCTATTTTCAACTTCTAGTTGAGCGATTTGAAGAGCTTTTGCTTTATCATCTTCATTACCGGCAAGTAGTTCTTCTATTTTGTAAGTATTGTACATCGCACCATAAGAACTATTATTTACTTCTTCTAGAAATTCTTTTCTTAAGGTCTCTGCTTCCTCGCTTTTATTTTGATATTCTTTTATCTCAGCTATATCTAGGTTATAGTCTGGTAAAGGATGGCGTTTCTTGAGTTGGTGTAAAATACGTAATGCTTCTTCTGGATTATTTTCATGAGAATAGGCTATCCAAGCTATACCTTTGAGTGCGTAAGTATTATCTGGATCTAATTCAAGCGTTTTCAAATAATGATCGTAAGAATTTTGAATTTGACCATCATGACCATAATAATCTGCAATATTAGAATTGCTCCATATTTGAATAGAAGGGTTTCCACTTTGATCTGCAAGGGTTTTTGCTTCTTCCATTAATCTTATAGTGGCATCTAGATCACCTTTATAATCATTCCACTTAGCAGCTCTAATTAAATAGTTGTAATTTTTTTGATTTTGAATAGCATTGAGCATTTTTTCTGCTTTGGCATAATCGCCTAATTCCATAGCTACATCAAAGAAAAGCAGTTGGCTCTCTGTTGTAGCGGCTTCTTGCGCAAAGGAACGTAGTAAACTATCTGCTTTTTTAAATTTATGTTGTTTTATGTAAGCTTGAGCTAGAGCATATTTAGATTTCTCTGGTTCAATGTACATATTTTCAACTACCGCTTCTTGCATTTCTACAGAACGATTGAGATGATTTACATCTCCTTTTAAGTCGTAAAGTAAATTGAGTTTTGAAGATAACCTACCTAAATCTACAACTCCAGTATTATTAATAGCAACTAGCTTTTCAAGGCTATCAATATCAGATTTTAAATCTGTGATGAATTGAGAATTATCTGACTCTAGGTAAGTATTGTAATCCGTTTTATTAGTGACTATTTTCTTTGTCTCTTTAACAGCTTTGTCTTTAGATTCGTTACAAGAGGTTATAAATAATAAGGCAAATAAAATTAAGAAATAGGAATGTTTCATAGTAGGTAGTTTAGAAAATAGGTAAAATAAAATGCCGATTTTAATTAAAAAATCGGCATTAATAACAAATCAAATTATTAGAATGATGCAGGAGTCAAGTATGGGAATGTAGAAGTACTCACGCCTGGCTCAATAGCAACGTTATCTGATACTAGATTAGTAGGACTTGTAAAACGATCTCCATTTGCCCCACCAAAAAGTAAGATTAATGAAACATCAATCACATCGTCTTCTATAGCACGTCCAGTTAAAAAATTACTAGTACTTGTAAAATAAGAAGTAGGTGCATCAGGTGTTACTTGTAATACATCAATAGATAAAGCCGTCGTTAACGTAGGTAAATCAAGACCTAAGATATTGTTCTCATAAGTTAGAGTTGTACCTGCAGTATTACTATAAGCTGCATAATAATCTTCTATCTGATTTTGAAAAGAAGGCTGAAAAGATAACTGACTTGAAGGCGTAGTAACGTTAAAGTTATTCTTGTTCATATCAGTACCACCAAAAACTGTATTAATACCTGGTCTACCCATTTGATCTTGAGTAGTAAAAGTACCTGTGAAATCTGTAGTCACTGGCTCACCTGTGAAGTCATCATCATTGTCACAGCTTACAGTAAGAGCAGCTGCAATGGCAACCGTTAATATATATTTGAATATTTTCATTGTGTTTATTTTAAAAATTAAATTTATTTGAGGCTGTTTAGTTTCTTCTTTTAGTTTCAACCCAAACGTTATAAGCTGAAGGTAAGTTAGAAGTCATTAATAACTGGTCTACTATGTGAGTAGGTGCAGTTCCTAATAAAGCATTAGGTACTTCTAAAACTATAGCATTAGTATTTAAAGGCTCAAAAGTGTTTGTTCCTGTTGTACCGAAACCTTCTGCTGGAGCAGATCCTATAACTGTATTAAATTGCTGGAAGTCAAAGAAAAATGCATCCTGACGTTGTCCTGCAAAAGCTCTAACTCCTCCAGTTAATGTTTCTCCTTCAGAACCTATTGCTACACTACCTATCGCTTCATTTACATCGATAGTACTATTAATAGTAGTAGAATTAGGCGCATAAGGACCGAAGAAATACATTCTATCTCCTTGTCTCAAGGCTTGAATAACTAGATCCTCAACTACACCAGGAGACGTTCCTTCTACACCAGTGTTATCAATATTAATTTCTATCATAACGTTCTCATCAAAATTTGATGAAGCACTTGACGCCGGTAAGGTTACAATAAAAACAGTAGAATTAGGGTTTTCACCTTCAAATGCATAGAAATCTGCAATATCAGATGGTTGTGATGCTACATTAGGAGCATCTAGGTGATCGGCCGCGATTATAAAACTAGCGATAGCTACTATCGCAAGCGTGGACCAAAGGGCAATTTTTTTCATCGTAAAATGGTTTTAATTAATTTTATATCCCAACTTACGAGAGAAAGTACAGCGCGGTTTTAAATATTGTGTTAAAGCGTTCCTAATGCTCTATTAAATTAAGATAAGTTTTTAATTTATCACCGCTCTAGCCACATTTTGAAGTCTTTAACGCGTTCCCTACTCACAATTAAATCGAGTTCTTTAAAAGAATTAATTTTAATTTGTAAACGTGAGTTGGTATAAGAGATCATATCAGCTATTGCATTTACATGTATAATTGCTTGTCTTGAAATACGGAAAAACTGTTCAGGATCTAATTCTTTTTCCAGAGCTTCTAGTTTTGTATCTATTAAGTAATTCCTACCGTTATCTATATGGAGATAAGTTCCCTTATTCTCAGAATAAAATAGCTGTATGTCTTCTGTATGGAACAGCTTTAAATGCTCACCTACTTTTGCTGTGTATCTTTTTTTGAATTTACGATCGACAGGATTGCCTAGGAGTTTTGCAATGTCATCAAAGTTTATGGTTGCCGCTTTATGATTGTTGTTGTTCTCGCTTTCGCGAAAGCGAGATTTAAATTGATCTACCGCAACTCGCAATTCATCCTCATCGATAGGTTTGAGTAAATAATCTATACTGTTAAGTTTAAATGCTTGCAGCGCATATTCATCATAAGCGGTTGTAAAAATAATAGCACTTTTAACCTCTACTTGATCAAATATTTCAAAGGATAATCCATCACTTAATTGTATATCTAAAAATATGAGATCTGGAGCTTCATTATTTAATAAGTACTCTACAGAATCTTGAACTGAATGAAGCATGGCTTCTGGAATGATATCAAGTTCTCCTAGCATGCGGTTCAATCTTCTTGCTGCTGGTTTTTCATCTTCAATGATTATTGCTTTAAAATCTGACATACTTAATAGGTTTTTAAATAAGTAGGGTTATTTCTTTTAAATGAATCGGTCCTTGTCAAGAATCTCTTGAATTTTACGTTTCTCCCATTCCTTATTAGTAAATGGATTGATTTCAAAAACTTTTACTGCATGTGATACGAGCCCGATGCCCCAACCTAAGACACTCACAATAAAGAAAAACATCAAGTCTCCTTCAAAGAAAATAACAAATGCAAGAATGCATAAGTTAATTATAATAAACACAATAAGATGATGATAAAAGGCTTTGATCTCCTCTACTCTTCTTGCTGCTTTTTTATATCGCTCTGATGTTTTATCAATGTGCTCCATAATCTATTTGTATTGTTCTTCCTTTTCTAGAATTTCTTTAATCTTACGTTCTTTCCATTTTTCATTTGTCAATGGATTACCACCAAATGTACCAAAGCCATGGGCTGCTAGACCTATGCCCCAACCTAAAAGCGGAAAAATAAACCAAATAAAACTCCATTCATTATGGTAATAATTCACTGCAATTAATAGGATATTTATTACTACATAAATAATCGCGTGATTGTAAAAGGCTCTTATTTCTTCTACCTTTTCTACTGCCCGATTGTATCTATCTTGATAGCTTTCATTAGAATTCATAATTAAAATCTTTCATTATTCATCAGTTCGTTGATCTTGCGCTCTTTCCATGATTCTCCTAAAAAGAAGTTCTTGTTAAATGTTCTCATGTATTTAAATAGCAAACTAATTCCCATTCCTATAGCAGGAAAAATCACCCAAGGAAAACCACCAGTAAATGCGTTTATAGCTGCTAAGAATGCCAGAATTACAATCGTCTTTACTGCATTATCATAAAAATCTTTAATACTATCTACTCGTAGTTTTGCTTTAGTAAGTCTTATGTCTTCTGTATTATCCATGTCGATGGTATTTAAGTTTACTGTTTCTGATTGATTAGTTAGTATGGGAACACTTACTTTAAAAGTGTCGGTAGTTTCATTTATAGTCATTTGCCTATTAGTAAGCAATCTGTATCTACTCTCAATATTTTGTAAGCCTACTCCACTACTCTCTTTTATCACTTGCTTCTTTTGTAGGTTATTTTCTATGACAAGAAACTGATTTTGCTCATAAATCCTGAGCTTCAAAGGCTTATTACTACTTACAATATTATGTTTTACCGCATTTTCTATGAGTAATTGTAAACTAAGCGGGACCACCTTTGCGTTTTCTATCGAGCCTTGGTCTGGTATTTCTATCTCAATGCTATCTTCAAATCTTGTTTTGAGTAGTCCTACGTAGGTTCTTGCAAACTTCAGTTCTTCGTCTACAGAAACTAGTTCCTTATTTCTTTGTTCTAATACATAACGATATACTTTAGAAAGCGAGGTTGTAAATTTTGTAGCTGCTTTAGGATTTTCTTCGATTAAGGACACCAGCACATTTAGACTATTAAATAAAAAATGCGGATCTAATTGATTCTTAAGCGCATCAAATTGTGCTGTTGCAGATCTTGCAATGGTTTTTTGTTCGTTTACCTTTTGAGCTTGACTTGCTTTATAAAAATATATAGCATGATATATAGATGAAACAATAAGAGTAATTATAAGGCCGAAGACATACCATTCTGTTTCTTGATCACTTAGAAACTCTTGAATGGAAGAATCATATATCACAACAGAAACCACAAAATTGAGAATCGCAAGTAAAATCATTGTTACAATTACAGACCCTACAGCTCCATAAATTAACCTTTTAACCGATTGGTTGCGCCATGAGATCCTTTTACTCAAATAATCAAACCACCATTCGTTACCTACTGTCAGTACAACCGTGAACAAAAGATTTATTAAAAAGGCTTCTGCCTCAGTTTCCCACCCTAACAAGCGTCCACGGAAATAGGCGTTAATTAAATTGATAGAAACCGAGATGGTAACGCAGGCTAGAAGAAATTTATAAAATCGTTTTAATTTCATTTGGTTTAATTATGAATCTAAAAATAGTTGAATACTTTAGAACACCTCAAAAATGCTTCAAGAAATAGTCTTAACTAAAATATTCCTACTCAACTGTCGTATTTCCTTTCTGAACTGTTATTGCTTTGTAAAATCTGAATGACGGTCACCATTCCTCTTTATATTTTAAGCTTAAATGGGTAAAACAAGAGCATTTAACGGATTTAATTATTTAAATACGAAGTACATTTGAAATCAAATTTTACTATGCTTTATTTTATTATACCGTTGATTGCTGGATTACTCTTGTATTTTTTGATCTTTAGACCCAAATCAACAAAATCCATCAAAGAAAATCCTGAATGGCATGAAACTCTAGAAAAGCATATTTCTTTTTACAAAAAACTAAATGTAGAAGAGAAAACTACTTTTAGAAAACGTATGAATGCCTTCCTTCAAGAAGTTTATATAGATGCCGTAGATTTTGAATTAGAAGAAATAGATAAGATTTTTGTTGCTGCAAGTGCTGTCATACCAGTATTTAGATTTACAGAATGGAGCTACAACAATTTAAGTGGGATCATTATCTATCCAGATAATTTTAATGAAGATCTAGGTTTTAAAGATCATGATGAAGCTCGTATGATAGGCGGACTGGTAGGAACCGGAAGGTTTGAAAAACAAATGATTCTTTCTAGAACAGCGCTACATCACGGCTTTAAGAACGATACTGATAAGCACAATACAGGCATTCATGAATTTGTACATCTACTAGATAAAGTAGATGGACAAGTAAATGGATTGCCAGAAGCTTTTCTTGAACAGTCTTACATTATTCCATGGATGAATCTTATGTACAAAGAAATGGAAGCCATTGACAAAGATGAGTCAGATATACGATCTTATGGAGCTACAAATCAAGCAGAGTTTTTTGCCGTAGCATCAGAATACTTTTTCAGCAGACCAGATTTAATGAAAAGAAAACATCCAGAAATCTATCAAATGCTTGAACTCTGTTTTAATCCACAAATGAAAAAAGGAAACTTCCAGAAATAAATAATATCTTTTTAACACCTAATTTACCTAGACAAGTGTGATGCAACTTACTTTTGCAAAAAAAATATCATGCGCAAATTTTTCTTATTTCTTTTTCTGAGTTTTTCAATTTCTGCTTTTGCAAACGATTGGGGTAAAACCGGTCATAGAACCACAGGAGCTGTTGCAGAGCAATACCTTAATAAAAAAGCTAGAAAAGCCATTGCAAAATTACTTGACGGAGAATCATTAGCATTGGTTTCTACATTTGCAGACGAAATCAAGAGCGATACACTTTATAGAAAGTACGGGCCTAAACATTACGTAAATATCCCATTTGACTCTACCTATGAAGAACATCCTAAGAGCGAGCGTGGTGATATTATAGAAGCAATTGATACTTGTATTGCTACCTTAAAATCAAAGACTGCCACAAAAGAGGAAAAAGCTTTTCAATTACGTTTATTAGTTCATTTTATAGGCGATCTTCACCAGCCTCTGCACACAGGATTAAGTGAAGATAAAGGTGGTAACGATTTTCAAGTACAATGGTTTAGAAATGGGACAAACCTTCATCGTGTATGGGATTCTCAAATGATTGATAGCTACGGTATGTCCTACACAGAACTGGCTAGCAATATGCCTGTTTTAACTAGAAAACAGCGCAAGGCTATGGGCAGTGGTACGCATAGAGACTGGTTAAAAGACAGCCGTGTTCTAGTGAAAGATATTTATGCCAACACTAAAAAAGGAGAAAAATTAAGCTATAGATACATGTATCAATATTTCTACAAACTACGTGTTCAACTTCAAAAAGGTGGTGTAAGACTTGCTGCCTTATTAAATGAAGTTTTAGGATAAAATTGTTCTATTATCGCTTCCGCGAAAGCGGAATAAATAAAAAAGCTCAAAAAACTATCATACGTTTTTTGAGCTTTTTGTTTACTTCTTTTTACGCATTTGTTTTTTGCGTCTTTTAACTCGCCATGGAGCATTCTTATCTACATCTCCAGCCATAATACAACCATAAGGAATGACTTCATCTATGACCTCGCCTAAGTTATAATCTTTCATTTGCTGTCTTACAGCTGCTGCATTTTTGTATGCACTAGGCAATTCAGAAATATCGATTTCATTGGAGTAAAATCGTATGTCCAGTCCTTTGGTTTCCTCTGCAAAAATCTCTTGATCAGTTTTATGAGCAAGATTACGTTTGTGTTGAGAACGACTCATGTTACGTCCAGCTCCATGAGGTGCAAAACCTAAATTAGTTGCAGTCGTTGCACCTTCTACAATTAAAACTGGCTCTGACATGTTAAGCGGTATCAATCGAGGTCCGGTAATATCTGGCATAAATTTAGGATCAAGCGGTGTCGCTCCTTTTGCATGGTAAAAAGTATCACCATCTTTAAACACAAAGTTATGCTCGTTCCAGAAACGATTTGTAACCGTTGCTCCTATTTTTTCTTTAACGCCATCGTGAATCAATTCATGATTTAATTTAGTCCATTTTCTTATAGTTTGCAAAGCTTCCCAATATTTCTCACCTTCATGGGTATCAAAAGGTATCCACGCATTTTGTTTCATGGTTTGTGGCGAGATCAATTTTCTAAATTTCTCAGCCGCTTTCATTCCTTGTGAGTACAATCTAGCTCCTGGCGCACGAGAACCATGGTGAGTAATCATCATCGTGTTTCCCGTGAGTTTACTTTTACCTACAAATAAGAAGTGATTTCCATCACCTTGAGTTCCTAAATGTTCTTGTGCCAGTGAAATACTACGCGGGCTGTTCAAATAGAAGTTTGCTTCCATTTCTTCTCTCAATTCCTGAGGCAGTTGGAACTGTTGTCCTCTAGGTCTTCCTCCAGGTCCGAAGTGCGTCGTAGCACTTGCCGCATCCAGAACTGCTTTAGGATCTGCATCGCCTAAATCGGTTAACATCACCGAGCAACAAATATCTGCACTGTGCATTCCTGGATGGATCGCATTCTTTGCAGCTACCACTCCACCTACAGGAATCGTTCCTACTGGTCCAGCTGGACAAGCGTCTGGCATTACACTTCCATTAATAACAGTAGGCGTTTTCATAACGGCATTCATAGTTGCAATAACTTTTCCTACGTTATCTTCTTCTTGCTCATTTTCTGCTTTTAGATTAATAGAAAAAGGTACTGGCTTTTCATAAATCCCTACTTCTGGTGGTAACCTAAATTGTTCTAGGTAAGCTTCCATTTGTTCCTGATTTAAATGATTAGAATTTATATGATGTATGGCTTCTGTAAACCACTGTCCACTTGGGTAACCTAAAGCTACAATTTCTTTACCAGTGATGTTTTTGAAGTCCGTTTGGTTGGTTTCTTTTTTCATCTTATTAGATTTTAAATTCTTTTAATAAGCTGCGCCATCTCCTCGTATGACGCAGCACTACATTTTTGAAAACTTACTAAAAGCTTTCTGTTTAACTACATGACAAATATGCACTTAGTACTACGCAATCTTTTTGCGTAGTTAAAAAAGATGTTTATCATTGTAAATAATTATTGCTGTTCCGCTTTCGCGAAAGCGGCATTACAACCCACTTAACTACCACCAAAATAGACCTATGGCTATTAATAAAAATGCACTCATAAGATATAAAACTATAGATCGCTGTTTACAGAATACCTATAGAACCTGGACTCTAGACGACTTAGTAGAGTATTGTTCTCAGGCATTGTATGATTTAGAAGGTCGAGATATAAATGTTAGCAAACGTACTGTACAGCTAGATATACAAAACTTGCGCAGTGATAAATTGGGTTACAACGCACCGATTGAAGTTTACGATCGTAAATATTACCGTTATAGTGATCCAGATTATAGTATTACCGATATTCCACTAACTGGAACTGATATGACTGTACTTACTGAGACTATGGAAATGTTGCGACAGTTTAAAGATTTTTCATTCTTTGACGAGCTTAATGTAATTATCAATAAGCTGGAAGATAAAATTTACACCGAGAAAAAAAATAAACCGCCCATTATATATCTAGAGAAAAATGAAAAACTCAAAGGCTTAGAATTTTTAGATGAGTTGTATCAGGCTATTCTTAAGGAAGTGGTTCTAGTCATCACCTACAAATCTTTTCAAGCTAGGGACGCACAAGAGTTTACGTTTCATCCACAATTTTTAAGAGAGTATAATAATAGATGGTTTCTTGTAGGACTTAATGAAAATACTCCTGTAATTAAAACGCTAGCTCTGGATCGTATTATATCTATCGATTACGATTTGAGTATCGATTATCAGGATGCTGAGTTTCATCCAGAAGAGTATTACAAAAACACTATAGGTGTAACTGTTCTAGACCATCACAATACTGCTTATGTCGTTTTCAAATTAGACAAGAAGAACGCGCCTTATGTAATGACAAAACCTTTTCATCATTCTCAAAAAATCCTTTCTAAGAATGATGACGGTAGTATTACCTTCCAGATTTTTGTAAGCTTAAACTTTGAATTAGATCGATTGATTCTTGGTTTTGGAGAATCTATTGAAATCTTAAAGCCTAGAAATTTACGACATCGCATTAAAAGAAAAACCCAACTTGCGGCACAAGTATATCGTAAAGCTAAAAGCTAATACTTACATTTTATATTACTAATAAGAAACGTTGCAACCAGTTTTTGATTTCATATGCTTTCGCGAAAGGGGAACATAAAAAAGCCTCTTCAAGAGAAAAGGCTTTTTCTAAATAAAATTTTATTTGTAATTTATTCTACAACCACTTTCTCAACCTTCTGCCCTACTTCACTTTGAATACTAATAAAGTAAACTCCTGAATTTAAGTTTTGAGTAGAAATACGTTGCTCTATCAAGCTTCCTATAAAGTTAGTTTGTGAAAGCATTCTACCATTAACATCTATAATTGAGGCACTTTTAAGACCATTGCTAGATGAGATCTGGATATAATCTCTGGCAGGATTAGGATAAACGGTAATAGAAGCATCTGTAGTTTCGGCTATACTTGCTGTATTCATAACTGTAACTGTCTCGGTGTTTGTGATGATTGGAGCGTTAAAGTCAAAATAAATTTCAGCCAAATTGTCAAAAGTATCACCTTCTAATAGCGTTGAAAGTGTTTTAATTTTAAACAACACATAGCCATCGTTAGTTGCGTCATTAAAATCGAGATTGATGTTCTCATGAATAAATTCTACCACGTTTCCATCTCTTACACGAGTATAATAGTCGTGACTACCACCTAACGGAATCAAAGTTGTGATATCAAACTGAGATAAATCGATTTCATCCTTTACAACAATATTTACCGCACTTGCAGATCCTGTATTCTCAAAACGGATCATGTAATGAACGTACTCACCTACCATTGCTGGTGTAATGGTTTCTCCTTCTAGACAAGTTTTATCATTAGGGTCATAAGAATTGACAACTGTTTGATCAAATACCATCGTATTGTCTGCAGGCATAGCGTCTGTTGCAGTTCCTATTACCGTTCCTGTAAAGGTTAGAAGATCACCACCATTTAAAGGATTGGTAGTTTGAGTTGGCGTATTTAAAGTCATGGTAAATTCATATTCTTTCATTTGGAAAGGCTGTAAATTACTTACTGACCAACTCAACTGATTTGAAGCTGGCATTGCAGCTGTAGGCGCTGAGGAAAGTAAACTCATAAAGTCTTCTTCGAAGTCTAAATTTACTGTTCCACTTGTTGTTACATTACCTTTATTCTTAACAACTACTTTATAATCTGTATCAAATCCTGGTCTTGCTTGTTCTAGTGGAACTACTATTACTTCTAGATCTTCTATACTGCCATTTGCAGTTACACAAAAGTCTTGCGTGAAAGGACTTGCTTGAGTAGGGAAATCTACCACTACGTTTGCTGGAGTGAAATTCCAGTAGGTTGGGTTTTCAGGATTTGGAGTAATGATATGTTGACCATCGCTTACCGGTACATAATAATTCCCTGATTGATCACTAGAAATACTTCCTGATAGGGTTCCATCTGTTGCGGTAAAATTGAAATTCGAAAAAACAGGATCTGCTGGATCGCAACCATTATTGTCGGTATCTATAGAAATAGCTCCTTGAATTTCGCTAAAATTTCCTCCTGGTGTGAAGGAGCAGTAGGAGTTTACATTTACATTGTTAAAACCAAATAACGAAAGAAAGTTATTTTGTAAATCAATGTCCGCTTCATCTGTACAAACATAAGATAAATTGTCATTCCAAAGTAATGAACAAGATTGTTCATGTATTTGATCCATACTATTATTTTTAACAAACACACTCGTAAGATTATCATTATTAGATATCAAAAAAGACCAATCAGGAACATTTGACATCAACGAAATCTCAGTTAAATTAGTATGAAAAATAGAGATGAAGTCTAAATTAGGTTTGTTGATACTTAAATTTGTCGAAAGTAACGTGACTTGATAAAGAGTTACCTTCTCTAATTGAAAATTAAGATCGAAGCTTAAAGTTGGTACATGTAATTCTCTAAGAAATAGAGTTTTTAAAAATGGTTTAGTCAATAAACTGTAATCACTAATTGAAACATTTTCCACAAAGAGATTCTCAAGGTAATTCAAAGAACTTAAATCTACTGAAGAATTAAGACTTAAATCGCTTAAACCTAAATTTGTAATTGCGGTATTATTAGTTAAGTCTAATGAGAAAATACCTAATGTACGTAATTTTAATCTGTTTAGTTGATTTTGTGCAGAAATGTCTAGATTAACTAGATTGATCAAGTTACTTAGCTCTAAATCATTAAGTGAAAAATTATTTGATAAGTTCAAACTTGTAATTGTCGATGTTGAAAAAATTGAGATTTTTTGTAAAAGAGAATTAGCAGAAAAATCTATGCTAGCTATCGGTGTGTTGATATTATTACCGTAAAGGATAAAATCCTTTAGAAAGGGAACATGATTGAGAATATTTGAATAAAATTGATCAGCAGTAATATGAAGAGTTTCAATTTGATTATTATTACTTAAATCTAATACAGATCCTAATTTATTTATTATAAGTGACTTCAAATTAATATTACTATTTATATCAAGATTTGATAAAAAAGTAGCATTTAATTGCAAAGACTTTAACTGTGTTAACGTCGAAACATCTAATCTTGTGAATAATGAAGAATTTGAGTGCAGATTTAAATCTTCCAACAATGGTGTATTCTGAAAAGTAAGAACATCTAGTTGATTCATATTTATCAGCTCTAATTTTTCTAATGTATTAGAATTAATATTTATAATGGTAGGATCACTTACTCTATCTAACAAAAGGTACTCTAAGTTTTGAAATAAAGAAAAATCTGGATTATTCAACTTCATTCTTCTAATTTCAAGATGATTCAATTGAGTAAAAAATTCCAAACCGTTCAGTGAATAAATGGTAGAACTAGAAAAAACTTCAATTAAATATAAATTAGAAATAGAACTTATTTCAGATTGTTCTATGACATTATTTCGATTTGAGTCAATAAATGTATCTGGGATATCATCTCCATTGGTATCAATTGTTTCATTATTTAATAAAAATAATTCTAAATCTGGATTATTTAAATTAACAGTTTGAGCACAGGTGTTTTTTGAGTAAAAAATTATTAAGATTAAAAAGAGTAGTTTTTTCATGGTTTGCATTTATTCATTAGATGCATGAGTGAAGGAATGGTTGCGTCATTATACTCACCTTTGTGTCATCTTAAACAATCTGTATCGATTTGGAGGAAGGAACTTTTAGCAATTAAAAATGAACCATTTACAACTACGATGGTTGTTGTTATTTTATGATCGCAAACATCTACGATAAGTCCACGTTAATAGATATTTTAGAAACTTGATGTTTTGTTAGTTACCAATTACCATGTTCAAATGATAACGTACAGCAGTTGTTACACGATTGATCTTTTTACAAAATAGTTTCTATAACTCCACTTTCGCAAAAGCGAAAAATAAAAAAGCTCAAAAAATAGTTACCTACTTTTTGAGCTTTTTATTTACTTAAAATTTATTCTATTTCTTAGGAATATCCTTCAATAATTCTTGAAGTAAACTCCAAAATTTCTGCACAGATTTGATCTCTACATGCTCATCTGGACTGTGTGCTCCTCTTATATTAGGACCGAATGAAATCATGTCTAAACCTGGATAACGTTCTCCTAGTAAACCACATTCTAATCCTGCATGACATGCCACTACTCTAGGTTCATGGTTGAAAAGCTCTGTATATTTTGATTTTGCTATTTCTAGCATCGCACTATTAGGATTAGGCTGCCATCCTGGATAATCTCCGGATAATTTAGTTTCCATTCCAGCCAGTTTCATTACTGCTGTAATGCTCATGGCAAGATCTACTTTAGAACTATCTACTGAAGATCTCGTCAAACAGGCGATTTGTAAATCACCATCTTTCAACGTAACTCTGGCAAGGTTATTTGAAGTTTCTACTAGTCCGTCTATATCTGGACTCATGCGATAAACTCCATTATGAATACCTAGTAAGGCATAAGTAAGTTGCTTGCTATCTGCTGCGCTTATGGTTGTATCATTGGGAGCATCTTCTATACTAATATTTAAATTCTTTTCAAGTGATTTATATTCATCTTCAATTGCTGCTTTGCAACTTTGAAAAGCTTTCATTGCGTGATCGAGTTCACTTTCTTCTATACTAAAAATGGCCACGGCTTCTCTAGGAATCGCATTTCTTAAACTACCACCTTGAATGGATTGAAAATGAAGTGATGCTTTGCGCTGTATAGCATCAGCAAGACGATTGATCATTTTATTTGCATTACCAAGGCCTTTAATGATGTCCATACCACTATGACCACCATTCAAACCTTTTACAGTTATCTTTTTAGAAACAAAACTATTTTTAGCAGGTGACAACTCATACTTCTTAGTAGCAGTAACATCTACTCCACCAGCACAACCTATGTCTATCTCATCATCTTCTTCTGTATCAAGATTTAGTAAAATGGTAGATTTGAGAATATCTTTATCTAGCTCTTTAGCTCCTGTCATACCAGTTTCCTCGTCAATGGTAAACAAAGCTTCAATTGCTGGGTGAGCAATATCTGTAGAAGAAAGTACTGCCATTATTGCGGCAACACCTATCCCATTATCTGCACCAAGTGTGGTTCCATTTGCTTTAATAATGTCACCATCTACTGTCATTTCTATTCCTTGGGTAAGAAAATCAAAGTCAGTATCATTATTCTTTTGATGAACCATGTCTAGGTGCGACTGCAAAATTATGCTTTTGCGATCTTCCATTCCCAAGGTAGCAGGTTTCTTAATGATCACATTACCTATCTGGTCCTCCACAACTTCTAGATCGAGACTTTTACCAAAGTCTCTCATAAAAGCTCTCACTCGTTCTTCTTTTTTAGAAGGTCTAGGAACAGCGTTAAGATCTGCAAAATGATTCCATAAAGATTTAGGCTCTTGATTTCTTACTTGTTGTGACATATATAATTTTGATTTTTACAAATATAAAGTTACTCCTAGCTAGGATACTTAAGTTAATATTAAATGATTGTATAAGGTAATTAGAATGCTTTGCTTGCTCTAAGCATTTCTCTTTTTCCAGGTGGTCCTGGCAGCCGCTCAACTGTAAAACCAGCGCTTTGCATATTGCGCCTTACTTGGCCTGCAGCACAGTATGTGGTAAGAACACCACCATTTTTCAACGATTTGAAAGCGGCGTCAAATATAGGTTGGGTCCATAATTCTGGTTGTGTTCTAGGACCAAATGCATCAAAATAGATCAAATCAAACTTTTGATCGTAATCTAGTTTTTCAAAAGTTGTTTGAATCTTTTCAATCTCAAAAGAATCGGATATTTGTGTTTTTTTATCCCAAGAGGTATCGTGAAGTTGGGCAAATAATTCTTGGTCCTCAAGCAGGTTTCCATAATCTATAACCTCAACCTCTTCTGGAGCAATAGGATAAGCTTCTACAGCGGTATATTCAATTGAAATGTCAGCATTATGCTGTGCGGTAAGCATGGCATTAAGTCCAGTCCCAAAACCATATTCTAAAATATGAAGAGGTTCTTTTTTAAAATCCCGCTTTCGCGAAAGCGAGACCTCTACAAAATGTTGTAATCCTGTTTCTATAAAAACATGAAGCGCCTCTTGTAAGGCGCCATGTTTAGAATGATATTGCTCGTTGAGATCTGGCATGTGTATGGTTTTTGAGCCATCACCAGTAATCATGATCTCGCGTTTCATTTATTCTTCTGTTTTCTCTACACCTTCTACATCTGGATTCTCAAATTCTTCTACCATTGCGCCATCTGCCACAAAGCTAAGAGTTACCTCATCTTCGGTAATAGCAGCAATTTCTTCTTTAGTTTTCCCAGCATCTTCAGCATAATGTTTTAATTCATCTACTGGAGTGATGTTTTTAAAAGCTTTACCACTCAAGATAACTTCTTTGCCTTTTCCGTTTTTAGGAAGGAAAAAACCGTAGTCTTTAAATTTTACGGTAGCAGACTCGTCACCAACTGGCATTTTAATCCAGCATCCTTTTTTTACACAAACATCTGCAATAGTTCCTTTTACCTTTACAGCGGTAGTATCACTTACTTTCATGTTTTTATACATTTCTCCTAACTCGGTAGCGTTGATAACGTCGGTATTAGTAAATGTGGCACCATAATCCATGTATGCCATTTCTTCTACCTGCTCCTCATTTACAGCTGGCATTTCTTCTTCTTCCTGTTTTTGTTCTTTGCATCCTATCAATAAAGTAACTGCAAATAATCCTATAATATACTGTTTCATGTGTTTGTATTTTAGACAAATTTAAGAATTCGTTTACATTAATGCTAAATCATAATGAGGTATATTTGCAAAAACATAAAAACGTTATGACAAACACGCACGAAATCGTTATAGATAAGGTAAAAGAATCAAAAATTAAGCAAATAGATTTTGATAATTTGACCTTTGGTAAAACCTTTACAGACCACATGCTGGAATGTACATGGCGCGATGGAGAGTGGCAAGCGATAGAGATAAAGCCTTATGGTCCTATACAGGTAGAGCCTAGTTGTAAAGTTTTTCATTATGGTCAGGCGATTTTTGAAGGTATGAAGGCCTTTAAGGACGCTACTGGTGATGTGTTTTTATTTAGACCTGAAGATAACTGGAAAAGGTTTAACGCTAGTGCAAAGAGACTTGCAATGCCTGAAGTTCCTGAGGAGGTTTTCATGGAAGGCTTAAAAAAGCTAGTTGCCTTAGATAAAGATTGGGTACGATATGGAGAAGGTTTATCCTTGTATTTGAGACCTTTTATGATATCAAGCGAAAACGGAGTTGCTGCGGCCCCATCTACTGAATATAAATTCATGATTATTATGTCTCCTGCATTTGCTTATTATAAAGGAGATGTAAGAGTAATTATAGCTTCAGAATTCTCACGTGCTGCAGATGGTGGTGTAGGATATGCAAAAGCTGCCGGTAACTATGCTGCTAGTTTTTATCCTAATAACCTAGCATTACAAGAAGGTTACCAACAAATTATATGGACTGACGCTGCTTCTCATGAATACTTAGAAGAAGCGGGAACGATGAATATTTTTGTACGTATAGGAGACAGTCTATTTACAGCGCCTCATAATGACCGTATTCTAAATGGTGTTACTCGTAGAAGTGTTATTCAAATGGCAAAGGATCATGGAATAAACGTGGAGGAACGTCGCATATCTGTAAAAGAAATAAGAGAAGCTGCAGAAAATGGTACTCTGAAAGAAATTTTTGGTAGTGGAACTGCTGCTGTGATCGTTCCTAT